>FWWM01000132.1_pt1 | contig 240871 bp, 227 predicted proteins | sample 2228351 | NCBI WGS metagenome assembly FWWM01 (sample SAMEA103939774, study PRJEB20133) | metagenome
GCAACCGACCCGTCGCGCAACGCGATGACCGAGGCTTGCACACCCCGGCGCATTAGTTCACCGACGAGCTGCATGAGCTGCTTTTCTGCGCCGCCGGTCGAATCGACGTACTCGCGCACCAGTCGGCTGCGGTGCGCCCGCAGGCCGTCCCAGACCACCAGCAGGCGTCGCTCCAGGTGCCGGCGCAGCGCTTTGAGGAACGCGACGATCTGCGCTGAGCGGACCGCCCCTTCGTGCAGCCGGAACACGCAATGCGTGAAGGCCAGCCCGGCAATCACCGACAGCTGCATCTAGTTGAAGTGGAGCTGGATCACCGGCGTCTGGTCTCTGGACGCCCCGGTCCGCACCCGGGTAGGCAGCTCCGGCAGCACCGACTCGTCGACGAAGACGATGACCCGACCCTCCTGGCGGCACTTTTTTTAGCGCCGGCCAGGTGCACTTCTTCCAGCGGCCACGGCCTCCTCGTCGCGCTCCTTGGTGTGACGCTCGGGCTTCTGGCTGGAGAAGCCCAGCTTGCCCTGCAGCCGCTACCCGTGCACTTCGCTGTACTGCACGCCGTAGCGGCGCCGGATCGTCTCGCGCACCCACTTGATGGTCCACAGCACGGTGCTGAAAACGGATTGCTGCGGGCCGGCCAGCAAAATGCGGCGAAGCTTCTCGTGTTGCTCGGCATCCAGCCCGTCGGGGTGGCCGCCTTTGCTCATGACTCGAAGCGCGTCGATGCCGTCGGACTCGAGCACATCCCGCCAGCGGTACACGGTCTGCCGCGGCGCGTCCACCGCCGCCGCGACCTCGGCCGGCGGCTTGCCCTGCAGCAGCAACCGTCCCGCTCGCACCCGTCGCTTTGCCGCTTCGTCCATCGCCATGACACGTCTCCTCGCTCTCGATACCCGTGAGCCAGTAATGCGCGAGCGGCGAATCGGTTGTCATGAAGTTACGTAATTCTGAACAAGTTTGTTTTCGCGCGCGCCTGAACCGACGGAAACCCTATCTGCGCGTGTCCATGGGCTGTCTGTTTATTGGCTGCCGCCAAGCCTGCCGCAGGATATGGCTTGGCATGGCTTACAGCGGAGACTGGCCTTAAGAGCGCTGCGCGCCTCGCCGGGTGTTGCCATGCAGTCTAACGTCCAATGCCGTAATATTCGAAACCCTCTGTCCGCAGATGAGCCGGGTCATATTGGTTGCGGCCATCGAAAACGATCGGCATTTTCATGAGCGCCCGCATTTTCCTCAAATCGGGATGTCGAAACGGCTTCCATTCGGTCACTAGAACCAGCGCATCGGCGTCCGTGACGGCTTCGTATTGATGGGATACCAACCGGACCGTGTTGCTGGCAAACCACTCCGCCGGAAAGACCTCTCTAGCCGCACGGTTAGCGACCAGGTCATAGGCCTTCACCTTCGCGCCATGGGCTACAAGGTTCTCGATAAGCACTTTTGATGGCGCCTCGCGCATGTCATCCGTGCCGGGCTTGAACGCGAGCCCCCAGATTCCAAAGGTGCGGTTGGATAAATCGCTTCCAAACCGGGCGACCACTTTTTCGAACAGGCGTCGCTTCTGTTGTTCGTTCCGATCCTCGACCGCTTTGAGGATTATCGGTTCGATACCCGCCTGCTCGCCCATTCTAATCAATGCTCTAACGTCCTTGGGAAAGCAGGACCCGCCATAGCCACAGCCGGGGTAGATGAAGGCATAACCGATCCGATGATCAGCACCGATGCCGACGCGGACGTGCTCGACGTCGACATCCAGCCTCTCGCACAGGGCGGCAATCTCGTTCATGAACGAAATCCGGGTCGCCAGCATGGCGTTGGCGGCGTACTTGGTCATCTCCGCTTCCCTGGGGCGCATCACCAGAATGCGCTCGTGGCTGCGGGTGAAGGGCGCGTACAGCTCCCGCAGGGTCTCGATGGCCCAGGGCGATTCGGCACCGATAATCACGCGGTCGGGGCGCATGAAGTCGTTGACCGCGTCGCCTTCTTTGAGAAATTCCGGGTTGCTGACCACCTCAAACTCGATGCCCTCGCCGCGCTTGGCCAGCTCTGTGGCGATGGTGGCTCGGACTTTTTCTGCGGTACCGACCGGGACGGTGGACTTGCTGGCAATGATGCACCGGTGGGTGATCTGGCGGCCGAGCGCCTCGGCGACTTGCAGGACGTGGCGGAGATCCGCGGAGCCATCTTCTCCTTGGGGGGTGCCGACAGCAATGAAATACACGGCGGTGTCATCGACTGCGTCGGCCAGTCGCTTGGTGAACCGAAGGCGCCCCTCGGCGAGGTTGTTTTTGACCAAGGGTTCGAGCCCGGGCTCGTAAATCGGGATTCGTCCTTCGTTCAAGGAATCGATTTTGTCGCCGTTTGCGTCAACGCATACCACTTCGTTGCCCATTTCGGCGAAACATGCCGCGGTGACCAATCCCACGTATCCTGCGCCAATAACGGTGAGCTTCATTCTCTGCTTGTTCAGAATGGAGGAAAGAAACGCTTTTTCTTGAGGTGCTATACCCGGTAATAGCTTCGGTACCAGTCCACGAATCGGGCAAGGCCCACCTCAAGCGGCGTATCGGGGTGGAACCCTACGGCGTCGTGGAGGGCGGTGGTGTCGGCGAACGTCGCCGCCACGTCCCCGGGCTGCATCGGCATGAACTCGACCTCGGCCTTTTTTCCGAGGCATGATTCCAGCACCTCGATACAGCGCATGAGGTCGACCGGCTTGCTGTTGCCGATATTGTAGATCCGGTACGGTGCGTAGCTGGTGGCCGGGTTGGGTGCATCGCCCCTCCACGTGGGGTCGCCCGAAGGCGGCCGATCGATCACCCTCACGACCCCCTCCACGATGTCGTCGATGTAAGTGAAATCCCGCGTCATGCGGCCGTGATTGAAGACCTGGATCGGCTCGCCGCGCAAAATCTTGGCGGTAAATTTGAAGAGGGCCATGTCGGGCCGCCCCCAGGGCCCATAGACGGTAAAGAAGCGCAGCCCGGTGCACCTGAGCCCGAACAGGTGGGCGTAACTGTGGGCCATCAGCTCGTTCGCCTTCTTGGTGGCCGCATACAGCGAGACAGGGTGGTCCACGTTGTCGTGCTCGGAGAACGGGAGCCTGGTGTTGGCGCCGTAGACGGAACTGGATGAGGCAAAGACAAGGTGGCCGGCCTGCCCATGCCGGCAGCCTTCCAGGACGTTGCCGAAGCCGACCAGGTTGGCGTCCACGTAGGCATGGGGATTCTCGATGGAATAGCGGACGCCAGCCTGGGCGGCCATGTGCAGGACGGCGTCGAAGCGGTGGGCGGCAAAGAGCCGCTCCGTGCTTGCCCGGTCTGCGATGTCGAGCTTCTCAAAGGTGAAGGCCTCATGGTCGCGCAGACGGGCAAGCCGCGCATGCTTCAAGGAGACGTCGTAATAGGCGTTCAGGTTGTCGATCCCGTGGACGGCGTCTCCGCGATCGAGCAGCCGTTTCGCGACCGCCGCGCCTATGAATCCCGCAGCGCCCGTAATGAGGATGTGCATGTTGTGGAGAATCCGGCTATCCGAAAAGCACTGGTCACAACTTGCCGGGTCTTCGGCTCCACCGAGCAGGCTTGCCAGGACGACAAAGGCGGGATTTTACCCTAATGACCAGGTTAACGTGCCTCCTGGACCACTTGCGCTAGGGGGGGTGGACGGTCTAGCGAGCCGAGAGGTGGGGTGGAGGGCTCAGGCCGGCGGAGGCGGGGACGCTTTTCACCCATCCCCTCCCGTCCCATGGCCGGCCCGGCTCCACGAGCGCGGAGGGGTGCTCTGGGAAACCCTGCTCCGCCCCCTTGGAAGGGAGGGGATCCCCCTGTGAGACGCAGGGTGTCGCTCAGCGCCGAAACCCGCCCGGCATGTACGGCCACCGCTACGGTGTGTGAGGGGCCTTTGACATCCCGATTCGCGCCGGCAATTTAGAGGGGGCTAGAGCTTGGCCGCGGCGGCCGCCAAGGCGGGGATAAAATCAGGGCCGGCCCGGAGGGTGGGGGCGAGCACGGCCGGGTCTTCGATGTACTCGTGGACCCTCTGGTCTCGCAGCTTGCGCACGTCAAACCACGCCTGGGCGTCGCCGATAAGCCTCAGCCGTTCGGCGCCGGCGTCGTCCAACCGGGACCCAAAGAGGCGTGCGATGGCATCCGCCCCGGCCTGCTCCCGGACCATGGTTTTGATGGCCTGGATTTGTTGGGCAGTCAAGCGCATGGCTGACGCGAAAGCGATGGACGTAAACGAAATTCTCCGCCAGGATTGGACCCGGTCATGCACACACACGCCCTTCGCGTGGCAGGCAAAGCGGTGGGCTTCAAGCCCGGAGCGGAATCTCGTGGCGCCTGCCTTCCGTTTCCAGAATCAGGCTACCCTGGTCTTCCGCGAGTTGTTGATTAGCATTGAGCAGCTCGATGCCATAGACAGTTCCATCCGGACCCACGTCGATGTTCAATTCATCGCTGATCTTGATGGTCGTCACCTGCTCCGTTTTTTCATGGAGCCGGATATAAGCAACGTTATACTTTGGATCATATGTTAGTTTCATCGCGAGATATTTCCTACTAGAAATACTTGATAATTACCGTGATCACCAGCCAGTCAGCGTTCTCCTTTACAGCATAAACCTCGATCTGCTTATTCGCGTAGCGTTTGCCCTGCCATTGTCCATCAAATGAAAAATTGCGCCGAAACCCAACACGACCATATTTTGCCTCGAAGCGTTCGCCTGCTTCTACCGTTAGCCTGATCTCCTGTTCCGTACCGCCCCGCTCCTGCAGCCGGGCCAAGGCATGATAAGTCATTTCCGGGACAGGACACTCGTTGTCAATTAAACACCTCCGCATCCCTGAGCCGCTGGCCCGTTCGATCTTTCGCCGACAGGATGGGTTCGCCCTCGAGGGGCCAGCGGATGCCGATGTCAGGGTCGTTCCACACGATCGTGCGCTCGTGCTGGGGGGCGTAGTAATCGGTGGTCTTGTAGAAGAAATCGGCGTACTCGGACAGGACCAGAAAAGCGTGCCCGAAGCCGGGCGGGATCCAGGCGATGCGCCTGTTTTCCGCCGAGAGGCGGAAGCCCGTCCATTTCCCGAAGGTGGGGGAGCGGCGCCGCAGGTCCACCGCCACGTCGAAGACTTCCCCGGCCACCACCCGCACCAGCTTTCCCTGGGGCTGCTCGATCTGGTAGTGCAGCCCGCGCAGGACGTTCTTGACCGAGCGGGAGTGGTTGTCCTGGACGAAGACGGGATCGAGCCCCGTCGCCTCCCGAAACACCCGCCGGTTATAGCTTTCGAAGAAGAAACCGCGCTCGTCCTCGAACACCTTGGGCTCGAGGAGGAGGACGTCGGGAATGTCGGTGGGAATAATGATCATCGGGTCGTTCGTTTATCGAGCTCTCTTTTGCTCCCATTGCGCGAAATCGGCAAGCCGCAGGATACGCCCGACTTCCCGAGCCTTGCGGTAGTAACGCTCATCGGCCGTGACCAACGTGGCGCCGGAAAGCGAGAAAGCGACGGCGTGGTAAAGGGTGTCGAAGAGGTGATGCTTGAGGCGGGCAGCCAGACGTCCAGCGCTTCGATAAACCGCCAGCGTGTCCAGAACGGTGGGAGCAAGCGCAGCCAGATCCCTCAGGTCTTCGTCCAGCGTTTCTGGCGCAAAGCGTACGAGCACGGAGGCCACTTCCGCGAACCAATGAGCAGGTTCCACCAGCTCGTACTTTCCTTCGCGGAGGCCGGTCAACAACGTGACTGCTTGATCGGCGTGCGGTTCCTCGGCGCTCGGCAGGAACCACTTTACCGCGACGCTGGCATCGGCCACGATCACGGTCATCTGCGCAACTCTGCGCGGATGCTGCGGATCTCCTCGTCGCTTACCGGGCGATGCAGATTGCGGCGGGCCAGGATTCGGTCGATCGCCTTACGCCGCCGCGCTTGCGTCTTTTTCTCTTTAACGGCTTCCACCATGAGGCGCGCAATGACCGCGCTTTTGTTTTCCCCCTTGAAAGCGGCGTTGAAGGCTTCCTTCACCTCGTCGGGTACGCTGAAATTGACTGTGGCCATGAGTTCTCTATTTGTTGAAAAGGTTCAACAATAATAGCGCTCGTTTTGTTTACGCTCAATCCGCAGACCGCCCAGCGCCTGCCTTGCCAATCGATACGGCGGCTCTACCGTTAGGAGAAGAAAGCGCGTCACCGGTCGAGTGCACCAGGTCGGTGCGGCGCAGCCGGCCCGGAGTGTGGAACTTTTTTATCGGTGCGTTGATGCCCGCTCTACTGTGAGGGATAGCGGGTCTTGCGCGGCATAAAACGCTCAGGCTGGCAGCCGATCCAGGAAGCCGCGCACGTATTCGATGTACTGGTTCATTCGAGCCATTTTTTTGCGGAAAAACAGATCCTCCAACGCAAACAGGGTCCGACGAGTCTACGAAGTCGCGATAGGCGTAGGCGCGCGCCGCGTCAGAAGACCCTTTCGTTGAGGACGCGCAGCAGGTACTGGCCGTAGCCGTTCTTGGCCAAAGGCTTCGCCAGCGCCTCGAGCTGCTCCGCGTTGATGTAGCCCAGGCGGTAGGCGATCTCCTCGGGGCAGGCGATCTTGAGGCCCTGGCGGCGCTCGATGGTCTCGATGAAGTGGGATGCTTCCAGCATGGATTCATGGGTGCCGGTGTCGAGCCAGGCGTAGCCCCGGCCCATGACCACCACCTCCAACTGCCCCTGCTCCAGGTAGCGGCGGTTGACGTCGGTGATCTCCAGCTCGCCGCGGGCCGAGGGCTTGAGGGAGGCGGCGATGTCCAGCACCTGGTTGTCGTAGAAGTAGAGCCCGGTCACCGCATAGCGGGAGCGGGGCTGCCTGGGCTTTTCCTCCAGGCTCAGTACCCGTCCTGCGTCGTCGAACTCCACCACGCCGTAGCGCTCCGGGTCCTGGACCGGATAGGCGAAGACCGTGGCGCCGCTCGTCTTGCGGGCGGCCTTTTGCACCAGCGCGGCCAGGTCGTGGCCGTAGAAGATATTGTCGCCGAGCACCAGGGCGCAGGCATCCCGCCCCACGAAATCGCGCCCGATGACGAACGCCTGGGCTAGCCCTTCCGGCGCGGGCTGGACGGCGTAAGAGAAGTTCATTCCCCACTGGGCGCCGGAACCCAACAGGTCGCGAAACCGCGGCGTGTCCTGGGGGGTGGAGATGATGAGCACGTCGCGGATGCCCGCCAGCATCAGCGTGCTGAGCGGATAGTAGACCATCGGCTTGTCGTAGATCGGCAGCAGTTGTTTGGACACCACGTGGGTCACTGGGTAGAGGCGCGTGCCGGAGCCGCCGGCGAGGAGGATGCCTTTCATGGGAGGTCCTTTTTCGGCCAGATCAAAGGCCATCGAGTGATGTTACAAAATGGGTCCCTCAGCGGACAATGGCGAACGGCCGGCTTGAGCCGCTCTGCGGGATGACGGGAAAGGAGGGTTCAGGCGTCTCTGGGCGAGCCGCGGGGTTGGTCGGCAGGGAAGGGGGCTTGCTCGTCCCCGCCCCAGGACCCTTCGCCGGCGGCAGTGAGGGGGGCTTCCCGGAGACCGGGGCCATGGCCTAACCCTTGGCCGGGAGGGAATTTTTCGCCTGGCGGATTTTCTAAGCCTTCGGTGTTGACCCATGGGCACTGAGGACTTTGCGGCCTTGCGCCAGCAGATGCTGGTGGACATCGCCGCCCATACGTTCTTCTCCAAGGAGCGGATCGGCAAGGAGCTCCTGGATGGGCGCGTCATGGAAGTGATGGGCAAGGTGCCGCGCCACGAGTTCGTGCCCTTCGAGCTGCAACCCTACGCCTACATCGACCGCCCCCTGCCCATCGGCTTCGACAAGACGATCTCCCAGCCCTTTATCGTCGCCCTGATGACCGATCTCCTCCAGGTCCAGGAGGAGGACACCGTTCTCGAGGTCGGCACCGGCCTGGGCTACCAGGCAGCGGTGCTCGCCGAGCTGGCCCGCCAGGTGTACAGCGTGGAAATCATCGAAGAGCTCGCGACCCAGGCCGTGCAGCGGCTGCAACGGGCGGGATATACCAACGTGGAGGTCAAGGTCGGCAACGGCTACTACGGCTGGCCGGAGAAGGCGCCCTTCGACAAGGTGATCGTGACGGCAGCGCCCGAGCTGATCCCGCCGCCGTTGATCAACCAGCTCAAGCCTGGCGGCCGCATGGTGATCCCCGCGGGGCTTCCCGACAGCCAGCAGCTCATGCTGGTGGAGAAAAGTCCCGCGGGCAAGATCACGACCCGGGAGATTCTGCTGGTGCGCTTCGGGCTGCTCGAGGGAGCCCCCGACTTCTGACGCGGTCGGCCGCCGCCGCTTTCCTTTCACGTCAGCGGTTGCCGTAATTCCGGTCGATCCAGTTTCGGTACGCCCCGGTGGTCACCCCTTCGACCCAGTCCCGGCGGGCGATGTACCAGTCGATGGTCTTCCGGAGGCCGGTTTCGAAGGTCTCTTTCGGTGCCCAACCCAGTTCGGACCGGATCTTGCGGATGTCCATGGCATAGCGCCGGTCGTGGCCGGGGCGATCCTTGACGTACTTGATGAGGGCCGAATGGGGTCGGCGGGAGGGGTGCAGCTCGTCCAGGATCGCGCAGATGGTCTTCACCACGTCGATGTTGGTTTTCTCGCATTCGCCGCCGATATTGTAGGTGTCCCCTACCCGCCCGCGCTCCAAAACCTGGCGCAGCGCCACGCAGTGGTCTTCCACGTACAGCCAGTCGCGCACGTTGAGCCCGTCGCCGTAGACGGGCAGGGATTGCCCGGTGAGCCCGTTCAGAATCATGAGGGGGATCAGCTTTTCCGGGAACTGGTAAGGGCCGTAGTTGTTGGAGCAGTTGGTGGTGAGGGTGGGAAGCCCGTAGGTGTGGTGGTAGGCCCGCACCAGGTGATCGGCGGCGGCCTTGGAGGCCGAGTAGGGGCTGTTGGGGGCGTAGGGGGTCGTCTCCGAGAAGGGCGGATCGTCAGACCCCAGGGAGCCGTACACCTCGTCGGTGGAGACATGGAGGAAACGGAAGCGGTCCCGCTCGGCGGGGGGCAAGCCCTCCCAGTAGGCACGCGCTTCGTCCAGCAGCCGGAAGGTGCCGACCACATTGGTCTGGATGAAGTCCTCAGGCCCATGGATGGAGCGATCCACGTGGCTCTCGGCCGCGAAGTGCACGATGGCGCGGGGGCGATGCTTGCTGAGCAGCTCGCCCACGAGCCGATGATCGGCGATATCACCGCGCACGAAGACGTGCCGGGGATCGGCGGCCACCTCGGCCAGGTTGCCCAGGTTGCCGGCGTAGGTGAGCTTGTCCAGGTTGACCACAGGCTCGCCCACTTCCCGCAGCCACTGGAGCACGAAGTTGGCGCCGATGAAGCCGGCGCCGCCGGTGACGAGGATCATGGCGTCGTGAAATACTTCGTGGCGGCGAGCACCCGTTCGGCGTCCGATAGGGCTCTTGCTGCATCGTCTTGTCCGAACACCCGTTCGGGGATCAGATCGACGTCACCGTAGAACGCGGCTTCCCGATCCCGGCGCAATCGCAGGGAAATCTCGGCCAACGCCGGCAGCTCGATCCGCAGCGCTTCCGGGAACTTTCCGGCGTGTTCCAGGAGAATCGATCCCACGTCGTGCCACTTGGGCGGATCGATGCCCACCCAGCGCAGCATGCCCTTGAGCACCAGCTCGACCACCTCCTGGGCTTCACGCACCACGTCCGGGAAAGCTTCGAGCTGCATGAGAACGCGCAAGGCCAGTAATCGCTTTTCTGCCCGGCTGAAATAGCTCCGAGCCAGCTCGTCCGTGGTCATAGCTCGATCCGATCGCCCCACTGGTAGTCGGGCTTGAGTTCCCAATAATAGCTGCCGCCTTTGTAGACGCGGCGGGCGCCCATGGCGGCCAGCCGCTTACTCAGCTCATCCAGGTATCCTCGCAGTAAACCCTGCGGGTCATAGAGGATGCGCGCCTGATCGGTCATATCGAGAAAAAGAAAACTTCCTTGGTGCAGCTCTGCGGGCGTCTTGAAGACGGGGGAAAGGTAAGTGTTAATGCCTTGCGCTCGCCCTTCGTCCAACCAACGGGATAATCCCTTCTCGACCGCCGCGAATTCTTCAAAGCGGGAGTGGCGACTGGGCGGCAGCGGATCTGCGACAATCAGCAAGTCTATGTCCGAATCGGGCCGCATGGTCCCCCGGGCGACCGAACCGTAGAGAGCTAAGGCCTTCAAGCGGTCTGCGTAGACTGCCTGGCAGCTTGCGGTGATGGCCGAAACGATGCGCTCGAACGCTTCCCGGTACACGGTCTTTATCCGACGCCTTGTGCAAGGGAGCGGTGAGAAGGGGGAGAGGTGCGCGGGCCCACGGTAGCGCCTTCCGTCATTAGGGAAGCGGCATGTTCTCACGTTTCAGAACCGCCAGGAACGGGTCTTCCTCGAGCCCCTCGGCGCGATCAAGAGGGCTGCGAGGGAGCGTGCGCATCGAGCCGGTCGAGAATGCGAGTTGCACAAGGGATCGCCTTCTGCCCATCCGTGGCGGTGTCATCGTCCATGTTTACGCGATGTCGGAGTACCCATACGGTTTCTTGCGAAAGTTGCCGCGCGAAACGGGATTGCGAGGCCATCAGGCGCTCCCATTCGGGCCGGGTGTACACGAGCAGCTCCGCGGGCACCGGCAGCGCTAGGATGTTCCACCGGGCGGCGCGCTCGTGGAAGGGAAGCGGCGAGTCCTCCACCACCGCCACCAGGTCCACGTCGCTGCCCACGCCCCAATCGCCCCGGGCGTAGGAGCCGAAATAGCCGATGCGCAGGACGCCCGGATGGCGCTTCGCTTCGAGAGCGGCCCAGTCTCTCACCGCCCGGTCGACAGCCGCCCGATCAGGCCAGGCGAGCACGGACGAACTCAAGGATCTCACGGGCATAGGCGATGGCCTGATCGCTTTGAATGGAGCCGTAGTGCTCAAAAGGCGCCCCTTCAGGGTGGCCATTGGCGTAGCGGGTGGCGACATAGAAATTGTCCAGGACCTTTCCCTTTTCGACCAATTCCGCAGGCGCTGGCCTGGGCAGCTCGCTCAACAGGCGGGCCAAGGCAGGCCCCCAGGCTTCCTGTCCCAAACGAAGGTGCAGGGCCTTGACGGCCTTTTCGGCGGATTGCTGGGCCGCGAAACAGGCCCATTCGTGACGCCCGTCCCGCTGGGAGGCCAGCGCCTGTTCCAAATCCCGTTCCGCTTGCCTGAACCAGTCCGCGGCGCGGTTGCTCATGAGAAGGTCGCGAGGGAAAGTGTCGAATCAGGGTCAATTCTAGGTTTTTCCGGGGATTCCGTGTAGGCTAGCCCGCTCGGTTGGTCGGGTGTTTTGGGGTGTTCTTTGCGTTTTCTCCTGGTCAAGACGTCGTCCATGGGCGACGTGATTCACAACCTGCCGGTCGCCACCGATCTGGCCCGCGCATACCCCGGCTGCCGCATCGACTGGGTGGTGGAGGAAGGCTTCGCCGCCCTCCCGCGGCTCCATCCCGCGATCGCGCGGGTCATTCCCGTCGCGCTGCGCCGCTGGCGACAACGGCCCCTCGCCCCGGCCACCTGGCCGGAGCTGCGGCGGCTGCGGGCCATCCTCCAGGAAGAGTCCTATGACAAGATCATCGATACCCAGGGCCTCCTGAAAAGCGCCCTTATCGCCCGGATGGCCCGGGGGCGGCGCTGCGGCTTCGACCGGGCGAGCGCCCGGGAGCCCCTGGCGGCGGCCCTCTACGACGAGCGCTATCCCGTCGAGCGGGAACTGCACGCGGTGGAGCGGAACCGCTGGCTCGCGGCCCGCTGCGCCGGCTATCGCCCCGCAGGCCCCGCCGAGTACGGCATCCAGGCGCCCGCCCGGACGCTTTCCTGGCTACCGGCATCCCGCTACGTGGTGCTGCTCCACGCCACCAGCCGGGACGACAAACTCTGGCCCGAGGCGCGCTGGGTCGAGTTGGGACGGCGCCTCGCGGACCAGGAAGCAACGAGCCTCCTGCCCTGGGGCGGACCTCTGGAAAGGCAGCGGGCGGAACGGCTCGCCGCCGCGATTCCCGGCGCAAGGGTGCCGCCCCGGCTGGAGCTGGAGGACCTGGCGGTGGTGCTGGCGGGGGCGTGGGGCGTCGTCGGAGTAGATACCGGGCTCACCCACCTCGCCGCGGCCCTGGGCCGGCCGGTGGTGGGCATCTACTGCGCCACCGATCCGGGACAGACGGGCGTGTACGGGGGCAGCCATGCCGCCAACGTGGGCGGGGCCGGGCGGCCGCCGCCGGTGGCGGAGGTCCTGGAGACTCTTCGGGCAGTGCTACACTGATTCCGTGGAACACGCCTCCAGCCCGCGATGGCCAATCTCACCATGACGCTGAGCGACGACCTGCTTAAAAAAGCGCGGAATCGCGCCCTGGAGATGGGCAGTTCGGTGAACGCGCTCATTCGCGAGTCACTCGAGGGTTACGCCGGGGTGGAATCCGCCCGCCAGCAGGCCGTGTCCGACCTGCTGGGGCTCGCTCGCGAATCCCGCGCCCGTCGCGGCGGCCGCAGTGGGGCGCGGGACGCGTTGCATGAGCGGTGAGTTAATGCGCGGTTTCTTACCGTCGGACGTCCTGGCGGCCCAACCCCCCTTTCGATCGATGCGCGCCGCATGAGCGCTGGCCGCCGGGCCTACACCACCCTGCTCTGGCTCGCCTTGCCGTTTATTCCCTTGCGGCTCGCCTGGCGCGGCCGACATCAGCCAGAGTACCTCCGGCACGTGGCCGAGCGCTTCGGCCGTTACGGGCAAACGCCCGTCCGTTCAGTGATCTGGATCCACGCGGTGTCCGTGGGGGAGACCCGCGCCGCAGCGCCCCTGGTGGAGCGCCTCTTGGAACGGTATCCCGAGCACCCGATTCTTCTCACCCACATGACGCCCACGGGGCGGGAGACCGGCCGGCAACTTTTCGGCGACCGCATCCTTCAGGCCTACCTTCCCTACGACTATCCCTTTGCTGTGCGCCGCTTCCTCGCCCGTTTCCGTCCCGGGCTGGGGGTGCTCATGGAGACGGAACTCTGGTTCAACCTGATCGCCGGCTGCCGGCAGGCGGGTGTTCCCCTGTACCTCGCGAACGCGCGGCTTTCGGAGCGCTCCTACCGGCGCTACGCCCGGTTCCCGGCCCTCGCCCGGGAGGCCCTGGGGGATTTGACCGGGGTGCTGGCCCAGACCGAAGGGGACGCGGAGCGGCTAACCCGGCTCGGGGCTCGTGGGGTGGAGGTGACAGGCAACCTCAAGTTTGATCTGACCCCGCCGGCGGCGCAGCTCGCTCGGGGCCGGGCGCTGCGCGCCCTGTTCGGCCCCCGCCGGCCGGTGTTTCTGGCCGCCAGCACCCGGGAGGGCGAGGAAGCGCGGGTGCTGGACGCTGTGGCGCGCCTCGACGTTCCCGATCTTCTGACCGTCATCGTACCCCGCCACCCCCAGCGCTTCGACGAGGTGGCGGCCCTTGTCGCCCGCCGGGGCCTCAAGTTCCAGCGCCGAAGCGAAGAGTGCTCCATCGCTCCCGAGACCCAGGTGGTGCTGGGAGACTCCATGGGGGAGCTCTTCGCCTACTATGCGGCCTGCGACGTGGCGTTCGTGGGCGGGAGCCTTCTGCCCCTAGGCGGGCAGAATCTGATCGAAGCCTGCGCCGTGGGAGTGCCGGTGCTCATCGGCCCCCATACCTTCAACTTCGAGGAAGCGGCCCGGCGAGCGGTGGAGGAAGGGGCGGCGCTGCGGGTGGAGGATGAGGAACGGCTTGCCACCGCGGTGGCAGCGCTGCTGGCGGATGCCCCTCGCCGTCGTCGCATGGCCCAGGCGGGCTTGGCCTTTGCCCAGCGCCACCGGGGGGCGGTGGAGCGGGTCCTCGCCCGCATTACCGCAGGTATCGGTTGACCGCTACCACGTCCTCGTCGGTAAGCACGCCGGCCGCGCGGCGCAGATCGAGGGCGCTGAGGATGTACTCGTAGAGGGCCTGGAAGTAGTCCCGGCGGGCGGAGTAGAGCTGCTGCTGGGCGTCCAGGACGTCGACGAAGGTGCGCACTCCCACCTCCTGGCCGGTAATGGTGGAGTCGAGCTGGCTTTGGCTGGAGATCAGAGCCTGTTCCAGGGCCTTCACCCGGGCAAGTCCGTTGGTGACGTTGAGGTAGGCTTGGCGCACGTTCTGGGCGATGGTGCGGCGTACGTTGTCCAGATCCTGCAAGGCCTTGTCCTGGTTGGAGAGGGCTTGCCGCACTTGGGACTGGGTGGCGAAGCCCTGAAACAGGGGCACCGAAAGCTGCACGCCCACCACGGCCGAGTTGGTGTCCGTCCCGACCCCCAGGCTGCTGACGCCGGCGTTACGCGCCTCCGTGTAGCTCGCCACGAGATCGACGGTGGGATAGTGCCCAGCCCGGGCCCGCTCGACCTCCTGCTGGGCAAGCTCGTAGGCGTCCTGCTGGATCTTGAGCAGCAGGCTGTTCTCCTCGGCCAGGGCGATCCATTCCTCCATGGTGGCGGGGGTGGGCGGCGCGAGCTGGATCTTTTCCGTGTTCACCCGAGCGAGCTCTCCCGGGTAGCGGCCGATGATTTGCTGCAGCGCCCGCTTCTTGATCTCCAGGTCGTTGCGGGCAGCGATTTCCTGGGCGCTGGTGAGGTCGAACCGCGCCTGGGCCTCGTAGGTGTCCACGATGGTGGCGGTGCCCACTTCGAAATTGCGCTTGGCCTGTTCCAGCTGCTGGGCGATGGCCCGCTTCTGGGCTTCCGCCAGCTCCACATTGACCTGGGCCAGCAGCACGTCGAAATAGGCGCGAGCCACCCGCAGGATCAAGTCCTGGGCAGCCTGCCCGAACTGGGCCTCCGCCTGCCGCACCTGGATCTTGGCTTGCTCGTAGGCCACCAGGTTCTGCTTGCGGTAAAGGGGCTGGGTGGCGGTGATGGACCAGTTGGTGGAAGAAAAGCTCTGGCTTCCCCGGACGCTGGAGTCTACGTCGTTGTAGTTGCGGTTGGCCGAGAGGGTGGCGGAGGGCAGCAGCCCGGCCCGGCCCTGGGGCAGGATTTCCTGGGCCGCCTGGAACGCCGCCCGGGCCGACTGGTACTGGGCGTCCTTGAGGGTGGCTTCCCGGTAGATATTGAGCAGGTCTTCGACCTGGGCATGGACAACGCCGGCGAAGGCGAGAAACGCGAGCGCACAAAGAACTCGTCCCATGGAAACCGCTCCTTCACTCCCCCGGGCCGTCGGTGCCGGGCGCCGCAGGAGGCAGGCCAGGTCTCCCGCACCCGGCGAGCCCATGTTCAGAAAACGAAGCGCGAAGGCCGCCAGGCGTTCCTGAGCGGCGGAATGCAGGTCTCAAAAAGGAGATCGGTGCGATAGGCGTCCTCGCCCACGCGGGTGACGAGCACCGCCTCCATAATGGGTTCCTCCCCCACGACCGCCAGAAGCCGTCCCCCCATAGCCAGGCTCTGCTGGAACGCTTCCGGCAACACCGGCACGGAGCCGGTCAGCAGGATCGCGTCGTAGGGTGCGTGGGCCGACCAGCCCCGGGAAGCATCGCCCAGCTCCACCGTCACGTTGCGGATGTTGTGGGCTTGAAGATTCTTTTCACCGAAGGCCTTAAGCTCGGGGTGAATCTCTACGCTGTAGACGTGGCGCGCCCGGTGGGCGAGGAGCGCCGTCATGTAGCCGCTGCCGGTGCCCACCTCCAGGACCTTGTCCCCGGGCTTCACTCCCAGCTCCTGGAGCATGCGGGCCTCCAGCTTGGGCGCCAGCATCACCTCCCCGTAGCCCAAGGGGATCTCCATGTCGGCGAAGGCCAGGGCTTTGTAGGGCTCCGGCACGAACTCCTCCCGGCGCACCTGGAACAGAAGGTCGAGCACTTCCTGGTCCAGCACCTCCCACGGCCGGATCTGCTGTTCGATCATGTTGAAGCGGGCTTGCTCCACGTTCACCTGGTTCTCCCCTCGCCTGGCGCTTGTCCCGCGGGTCGCGGGCGAATGAACAGGACAACCATTATACTGCACCACCGCTAGAGCAGCGTCCCTCGGCGCCGTGGTGTATTCCCCCGACATCAGTCCAGGGTGCGCCGGTAGCGCACCACGGCAATGGTCATCACGACCGCCATGAACAGCAGCATGGGCCACAGATGGGGCGCGGTTTCCGCCGGGCCGTTGCCCTTCAGCATGATGCCCCGCACGAGCCGCAGGAAATGGGTGAGGGGCAGCGCTTCTCCCAGGACCTGGGCCCAGCGGGGCATGCCGCGGAACGGGAACATGAACCCGGAGAGGAGGATGGAAGGCAGGAAAAAGAAAAAAGTCATCTGCATCGCCTGCATCTGGTTGCGCGCCAGGGTGGAGAAGGTGATGCCCACGGCGAGGTTGGCCAGCACGAACACCAGCACGCAGCCGAGCAACAGGGCCAGGCTCCCTTCGATGGGTACCCCGAACACGCCCCGCGCCGCCGCCAGGATCAGGGTCACCTGCACGTAGGCGATGAGAATGTAGGGGACGATCTTGCCCACCGTGACCTCCAGGGGCTTGACCGGAGTGGCCAGCAGGTGCTCCATGGTGCCCCGCTCCCGTTCTCGGGTGACCGCGAGCCCCGTCATCATGATCATGGTCATGGTGAGGATCACCCCCATGAGCCCGGGCACGATGTTGTACTGGGTGATGCCTTCCGGGTTGTAGCGCCGGTGTACCCGGACCTCGAAGGGGGGCGGCCGCTCCCTCAGGCCGGCGAGGCTGCCCGGGAGGTCGGGCTGGAGGGCGCTTCGATTGAGCTCGAACAGGGCGGCGATGGCGTTACCGGTGGCCGCCGGGTCGGTGGCGTCCGCTTCCACCAGGATGACGGGCCGCTCGCCCCGCAGGAGCTGGCGGGAGAAGTCCACGGGGATGGAGACCAGGAATTGGACTTCCCCGGTCTCCAGCAGCCGCCGCCCCTCGGTTTCGCTAACCACCCGCTGGGTCAGATCGAAGTACCCGCTATTGGCCAGGCTCGCCAGGAAACTGCGGGCGAAAGGGCTGTCGTCGGCCGACAGTACCGCCGTGGGCAGATGCTTGGGATCGGCGTTGATGGCGAAGCCGAACAGGGCGAGCTGGATCAAAGGAATGCCCACCATCATGGCGAAGGTGAGCCGGTCCCGGCGCAGTTGGATGAATTCCTTCACCACGATGGCGGCGAAACGGGACCAGGAAAAGGCGTCGCGCATCATGACGAAAGATTGTTCTGGGCGCTTTCCATGAGCTGGATGAAGACGTCTTCCAGTCCCGGCTGGCTCAACGCCCACCGGTAGCGCGGATCGTCTCGGAACGGGGCGATGCGCTCCTCGAGCGCCTGGGCGTCGGGGCCGGAGACGTGCAGCACGTTGCCGAAGGGCACCACCTGGGCGACGCCCGAGAGGCCCCGAAGCCGCTCCGCCAGGGCGTAGATGTCCTCCCCTTCCACCGACCAAGTGGTGAGCCCGGAGGCGGCCACCAGCTCCGAGGGCGTGCCTTGGGCGAGCAGCGAGCCGTAAGCGAGGTAGGCAAGCCGGTGACAGCGCTCCGCTTCATCCATGTAGTGGGTGGAGACGAGCACCGTGATCCCCTGAGCCGCCAGGCCGTGGATTTGCTCCCAGAAGTCTCGGCGTGCTTTGGGATCCACCCCGGCCGTAGGCTCATCGAGGAGCAGCAGCCGGGGTGCGTGGAGCATGCAGGCGGCGAGAGCAAGCCGCTGTTTCCATCCCCCCGAAAGGGCGCCGGCGAGCTGACGGCTGCGCTGGGCGAGCCCCAGTTCCTCCAGGGCCCGGTCCACGGCGGCGCGGCGGTTCGCCATTCCATACATGCGGGCGACGAAATCCAGGTTTTCGCGAACAGTGAGGTCTTCGTAGAGGCTGAAGCGCTGGGTCATGTAACCCACGCGGCGCTTGATTTCGGCGGTCTGGCGCAGCACGTCGTAGCCTAGGCAGGTGCCGCTGCCCTCGTCCGGGGTGAGGAGCCCGCACAGCATGCGAATGGAAGTGGTCTTGCCGCTGCCATTGGGACCCAGAAAACCGAAGATCTCCCCCTCCTTCACCTGGAGCGAGAGCCCCTTCACCACCGCCCGGCCGCCGAAGCGCTTGGTGAGGCCCGTGACGTGGATGGCATAGCCGTTATGCATGGGATTTAACGCCTTCGCTCCGAGACGAGCCGGTGGGCGCCCACCTCATCGCAGCTCCACGTCCACGGGCTGGCCGGGGTGGAGGCCCGCAGCGTCATCGGGAAGCACCTTCGCCTCTACCCGAAAGACCAGCTTCTCCCGCCGCTCCCGGGAGAAGATGACCGGCGGCGTGAACTCCGGCTGGGAGGAGACAAAGACGACCGTGGCGGGGATTTCCGCTGGGCAGCCGTCGCAGCGAGCCGAAACCTTCTGGCCCATGCGCACCTTCGGCAAATGAGGTTCCGGCACGAAGAAGCGCAACTTCAGGTTTTCCGGAGGCAGGATGGAGACCACGGGACTGCCGGCGGGCACCCATTCTCCGGGAAGGAAATATCGTTCTTCCACGTAACCGCCGACCGGCGCCACCACCGCTTTCTGGCCGAGGCGCCATTCCACCTGGGCCAAAGCGGCCTCGGCGGCCTTCACCTCGGCCTGTGCGGCCCGGATCTCGTCGGGCCGAGCCGGCAGCCGCCCGATGCGCCGCTGGGCCTCCAGCTCCGCCGCCCGGGCTCGGTCCCGCTCGTACTGGGAGCGGGCCGCATCTAGGGTATTGGGGCTCACGAAGCCGTCGCGGATCAGCTTTTCCTGCCGCCGGAAATGGGCCTCCGAGAAGGCGAGGGCGGCCAACGCCTGCTGGTACTGGGCTTCGATCGCTGCCAGCTCCTCCCGCCTCAGCCCCTTGGCGAGGTTGGCGAGCCGGGCCTGGGCTTGCTTGAGGCGCTCGGCCGCCTCCCGCCGGGCCGCCTGTTCGGCCTCCTGCTCCAGGACGAAGAGGCGGGCGTTGCGTTCGACCCGGACGCCCCGGTCCACCGCGAGTTCCACCAGCGTCCCCGCCTGGGAGGAGGCGACGTAGACGTACTCCCCTTCCACGTAGCCCTGGTAGGCGACAGGCTTCTCCTGCCCGCAGGCGGCGAGCAGCGCGGCGACGGCAAAGCCCAGCAGGCGCAGGCTGGAGGTCATGGGGCGGGCTTTCGAGCGAGACCGTGGAACAGCACCTCCAGATGGGCGGAGACGTAGCGCTCCAGGGGCACGGGTTGCGTCTCGTAGGACTCGAAGGTGTGCTTCCATAAGATCTGCAGGACGAGGGGCGCCACTACCAGCCGCCAGGCGGCCGCCGTATCGATGCGCCGCAGCTCCCCGCGGCGGACGCCCCGGGCGAGGATCGACTCCACCAAGCGCTGGACCCGCTGGATGACCTCCTCGAAATAGAACCGGGCGATCTCGGGGAAATTACCGGCTTCGGAGATCACCAGCTTGGGGATGCCCGAAAGAGGGGAGTCCACCACCGCCCGGGCCAGCCCGAAGATAAGCTGGCCGAGGAGGTCTTGGGTACGGCCGGAGTGGCGGGCCGCCCGGGCCTCGGCTTCCGCCAGGTTGGGGAGCAGGGCCCGGCGCACCAGGGCCTTGAACAGCTCGGCCTTATTGGGGAAATAGAGGTAGAGGGTTCCCTTGCTCACGCCGGCCCGGGCCGCCACGTCGGCAAGCCGCGTGGCAGCGTAACCGTGGCGAGTGAAAAGCTCCAGTGCGGCGGCCAGAATCTCGTCGGGACGCGCATCTTTACGCCGTTGCCAGCGGGGCTTGTTCACCCCAAGGGCGTGGGCCACCGGTGCTCCTTAATGACTGACCGGTCGGTAATATATTCCTCGTTCTCCTGGCGGTCAACGCGACCCAGAGGGCGCCGCCGGCGGCTCTTGACCCGTGCACTTGAATCGACCGGCGCTTTCGGCTAGCGTTGGGGCTGTACTACGTAGGGGTCCTGGCGAGGGCCCGGGGGCGGATCCTGCAGCGGCACCGCCCACCGAAAGGTCTCGATGCCGGGTGAGACAAACCCTTCGAACCTGTCCGGGTAATGCCGACGTAGGGAACGTAGCCGTCCCTTTCCTTCGCTCCCGGCCAGCGGTTTTCACTACTTGAGGAGCGAATCCAGATGAGCGCCAATCCCAAGTTCCTGGCAGCTACCGCCCACGTGGACGAGGCGGCCGTGCAGCCGTTCCCCAACTCCCGCAAGATCTACGTCCAGGGCTCTCGGCCCGACATCCGGGTGCCCATGCGGGAGATCAGCCAGTCCGACACGCCAGCCTCCTTCGGGGCGGAGAAGAACCCGCCCATTTTCGTCTACGACACTTCCGGCCCTTACACCGACCCGGCGGCGGCGATCGACATCCGTTCGGGCCTGCCGGCGCTGCGGCTGCCCTGGATCCTGGAGCGGGGTGACACCGAGGAACTGCCGGGGCCTACGTCCGAATATGGCCGGGCGCGGCTTAACGACCCCAAGCTCGCCGAGCTGCGCTTCAACTTGAAGCGCCAGCCGCGCCGGGCGAAGCCGGGGATGAACGTGACCCAGATGCACTACGCCCGCCGGGGCATCATCACGCCCGAGATGGAGTTCATCGCCATCCGGGAGAACTTACGGCGGGAGGAATTCCTCGCAAGCCTCACCCGGGAGCAGCGGGAATTGCTCGCTCGGCAGCACCGGGGGCAGGCGTTCGGGGCGTCCATTCCGAGGGAGATCACGCCGGAATTCGTACGGGACGAAGTGGCCCGGGGTCGGGCCATCATCCCCGCCAACGTGAATCACCCGGAAACGGAGCCCATGATCATCGGCCGCAACTTCCTGGTGAAGGTGAACGCCAACATCGGCAACTCAGCGGTCACCTCCTCCATCGGCGAAGAGGTGGACAAGATGACCTGGGCGATCCGCTGGGGCGCCGACACGGTGATGGATCTGTCCACCGGCAAGCACATCCACGAGACGCGGGAGTGGATCATCCGCAACTCTCCCGTGCCCATCGGCACCGTGCCCATCTACCAGGCGCTGGAAAAGGTGGATGGAAAAGCGGAGGAGCTTACCTGGGAGATCTTCCGCGACACCCTGATCGAGCAGGCGGAGCAGGGGGTGGACTACTTCACCATTCACGCCGGGGTGCGGCTTGCCTATATCCCGCTCACCGCCAAGCGCTTGACCGGCATCGTCTCCCGCGGCGGCTCCATCATGGCCAAGTGGTGCCTGGCCCATCACCGGGAGAGCTTCCTCTATACCCACTTCGAGGAGATCTGCGAGATCATGAAGGCCTACGATGTGGCCTTTTCCCTCGGTGACGGGCTGCGGCCGGGTTCGATCTACGACGCCAACGACGAGGCCCAGATCGCGGAGTTGAAGACCCTCGGAGAGCTGACCCAGATCGCCTGGAAGCACGACTGCCAGGTGATGATCGAGGGGCCAGGGCACGTGCCGATGCAGCTCATCAAAGAGAACATGGACCTGGAGCTGGAGCACTGCTTTGAAGCCCCCTTCTATACCCTGGGCCCCCTCACCACCGACATCGCGCCGGGGTACGACCACATCACCTCCGCCATCGGGGCGGCCATGATCGGCTGGTACGGCACAGCCATGCTCTGCTACGTCACGCCCAAAGAGCACCTGGGGCTGCCCAACAAGAAAGACGTGAAGGACGGCATCATCGCCTACAAGATCGCCGCCCATGCGGCGGACTTGGCTAAGGGGCATCCCGGCGCCCAGATCCGGGACAATGCCCTCTCCAAAGCCCGCTTCGAGTTCCGCTGGGCAGACCAGTTCAACCTGTCCCTGGATCCGGACACTGCCCGGGAATTCCATGACGAGACCCTACCCCAGGAAGGGGCCAAACTCGCCCACTTCTGCTCCATGTGCGGCCCCCACTTCTGCTCCATGAAGATCACCCAGGACGTGCGCGACTACGCCGCCCAGGTGGGCCTTTCGGCGGAGGAGGCGCTCAAGAGGGGCATGGAGGAAAAAGCCGAGGAGTTCGTGAAGCGGGGCGGCGAGGTGTATACCAAGGCCTGAGGAGAGAAACCGCGGCCGGTTCTCGACACACTGCGCCCAGGGGTGCCACGTCCCTGGGCGCGCCTGCGGCGGAGAAAGGATAGCCCCATCAGCCCCGGGGCCACGAGGGGAATCGTCCCCGCCTCCGAGGCGGTGGCCACCACCCACAGGTCGTCCAGCCCCACTGCGGAAGAACCGAGTCCGCTCGCTTCGGTGAGCCGCAGCCGAAGGCTGGCGGCCCCCTTCCGGGTAAGACTCCCCAAGGACGAGGCTAAAGGCGCTGCGGGTTGCACCGCTTTGTCCTGGCCGGTCGACGCAAAGGGGCCTGCGCTCGCCGTTGGCGAAGAGATCCACCTCGAAGTCGTCGGGGTTGGCGCCGGTGGTATCGGTGGTGTCGAACACCCAGTCGAAAGAGATGGCGAGGGCGCGAGCGCCGACGGGCAGACCAAAGGGGATGAGGATCGAGCTGGTCCCCGCTTCGCTACCGCCCAGGTGGCCGCTCTGGTCTCCGATCACCAGGAAGTTCCCGCAAGTGTAAAGATTATCGAAATGGACGGTGCTGGCGCCTGAAGACGTGCCGTCGATGGCGTTGTCATGGCGGCGAACGTTGATCCAGCTCCCGCCGTCCGGACTCTCGAGCAGGCTGCCCGACGGCAGCCCGGCGAGCAGCGCTGCCCCTGAGAGGACCGACGTGCGCTCGGCTAGCCCGGGCAAAGCGTCGAAGTTGAGATCGAGTAAGACAATCGGCGCGACCCGCCTCGGAGAGGGACCGGGCCCATCCGCTAAAGAACCCGCGGGCGCTGATCGTCGGGCATGGTCGGCGTGCCGGGCCGTGCTAACATGCGGGCTTTTCGCGCTTCCATGGAGCCTTTGCCGTTCATCCAGGCGATCGTCCTCGGCGTCATCGAGGGCCTCACCGAGTTTCTGCCCGTCTCCAGCACGGGGCATCTGATCATTGCCCAGGATCTCCTCGGCTTCGCCGGAGAGCGGGCCAAGACCTTCGCCATCTTTATCCAGCTTGGGGCCATTCTGGCGGTGTGCTGGGAGTACCGGGTCCGCTTCCTCAACGTGGCGGCTGGGCTCGGCACCGATCCCGCCGCGCGGCGCTTCGCGCTCAACCTGCTGGTCGCCTTCCTGCCCGCGATGGGGCTGGGCGTGGTGTTTTACAAGATCATCAAGACCTATTTGTTCTCACCGCTCACCGTGGCGGGGGCCCTGGTCGTCGGGGGGTTGGTGATCCTCTGGGTGGAGCGGCGCGATCATCGGGGGCGCATCGCCCGGGTGGAGGACATGACCTGGCGCGACGCCATCAAGGTGGGGCTGGCCCAGTGCGTCGCCATGTTTCCGGGGGTTTCCCGCTCGGGCGCCACCATCATTGGCGGCATGCTCTTCGGCCTCACCCGGGAGGCCGCCACTTTATTCTCGTTTTTCCTCGCCGTGCCCACCATGCTGGCAGCGGTGACCTACGACACCTACAAGAACTGGACCTTGCTCTCGGGGGCGGATCTAGAGCTTTTCGCCCTGGGTTTCGGCGCCGCTTTTGTGACGGCACTGCTCACCGTGCGCGCCCTTCTCGGCTACGTTTCCCGGCACAGCTTCCGGCCCTTCGCCTGGTACCGGATCTTCTTCGGCGGCGTGGTGCTCGCCACCTGGTGGACGGGCGCCGTCGATTGGACGGCGGTCCCCTAAAAAGACGATCAAGGCCGTCGACCGGTGTGCTTCGCTGGGCGCGCCACAGACCCTGGGACAGGGCCCTCTTCTAGGTCAGCCTTGGACCCAGGGCAGCCCTGCGACCCGCCAGCCGCCCACCGTATTGCGGTGGCCCTGGGTATCCCGGTCCCCTTCAAAGCCCTCCAGGACGTTGTAGCACTCCGCGTACCCCATTTGCTTGGCCCGAGCCGCCGCATGGTGGGAGCGGCCGCCGCTGCGGCAGATGAACATGACGCGGGCGTTTTTTTCCACCTGGCGCTCGAGCTCCTCCGGGAAACGGGGGTTGAGCTGCATCCCGGGATAGCTTTGCCACTCGATTTCCACCGCGCCGGGAATGCGGCCCACGAAGGTGAGCTCCGCCTGGGTGCGTACGTCCACGAGTTTCGCCTGCGGGTCCGAGGTCATGAGCTGATAGGCCTCCACAGGGGTGAGCGCCCCGTCGTAGGGCAGGCCCATCTGGCGCGCCCGTGCGCGGGCGCGTTCGAGAATTTCCGGGATCATGGCATGGGAATCCTGGTAAAAGGAGGAGTGTATTCTATCAGCCGATGAATGCTCCCCCCGAAACCGCTTCCCCGTTCGTCGTCACCGACCCGGAGCGCTACGAGGCCGCCCGCCGCAGCACCCTGGTGAGCATGGCGGTCAACGTGGGGCTCACCCTCGTGCAGATCGTGGTCGGGGTGCTGGCCCGGTCCCAGGCCCTCATCGCCGATGGTCTGCATTCCCTGTCGGACCTCTTGTCGGACTTCCTGGTGCTGTGGGCCAATCGCCACGGCACTAAGGCGGCGGACCGGGATCACCCCTACGGCCACCGTCGCATCGAGACGGCCGCCACCCTGATCCTGGGCATTTTCCTGGTGGGGCTGGGCGTCGCCTTGATGCTGGCCGCGGGGGTGCGGCTACAGGACTCGGGAAGCCTGGCCCGGGTGCACCCGGCGGCCCTGGCCATCGCCTTCCTGACCCTGGTAGCCAAGGAGGGGCTTTTCCGCTACCTGATGGCAGTGGCCCGGCGGCTGCGCTCCCAGATGCTGGCGGCCAACGCCTGGCACTCCCGCTCGGACGCGGCTTCTTCCCTGGTGGTCCTGGTGGGGGTGGCGGGAAACCTCCTCGGGCTTACGTTCCTCGACCTGCTCGCGGCTGCCATGGTGGGATTCATGATCGTGCACATGGGCTGGCGGCTAGGCTACGGGGCCCTGGAAGAACTGGTGGATACGGGCCTTGCGGAGGAGGAGCTGGCCAAGATCCGCGCCACCCTTCTCTCCACCCCCGGGGTGCGCGGGGTGCACGGGCTGCGCACCCGGCGTATGGCCGGCCAGGCCTTGGTGGACGCCCATATCCTGGTGGACCCCCGAATCAGCGTGTCCGAAGGCCACTATATCGCCGAGCGGGCGAGAAGCCGGATCCTGGCTCAGCACAACGTGCTGGATGTCCTGGTCCACATCGACCCCGAAGACGACGCCGTCGCCCGGCCCAGCCTGGACCTACCGGACCGGACTGCCCTGCTCCGCCACCTGGATGAACGGCTGGGAGGGGAACTACCGAAAAACCAGCGAACCATCCTTCATTACCTCAACGGGAAAGTGGAGGCGGAGATCCTTCTGGACCGCTCGTTTTGCAGCGACCCGGCCCGGGTGGCCCGCCTGCAGCAGAAAATCGACGCTTTGTTGCGGGACGACCCCTTTTTCCGCTCCATCGTGCTGCGAAGCTCGGATGCACTGTAATGGTGCATATACACGCTGCCATGCACTGTTTTGGTGCGTCTCTGGATACTAGGCGAGCGTATTTCCTTGTGGCAATATGCAAAACTTCCTTTCCCGTGTGGCACGGAATCTGCTATTCGGTCGGGCATCGGTCAGGCGGCGGGGCGGCCCTGGGCTGGGCGCGCACGGTAACGGTTCGCGGTGCACGAGCATCAGTGCACGGATATCGGGCGGCCCCCCGCCCTTTGATTTTTTCGCAACACCCCTCTTGAGGAGAGCACCATGGCGGTAGCCGACGTTTTCAAGATGATCAAGGATCACGAGGTCAAATTCGTCGACCTCCGTTTCACCGATACCCGCGGCAAGGAGCAGCACGTGTCTGTGCCGGTCAAGTACTTCACCGAAGAAAAATTCGAGACCGGCCACGCCTTCGACGGCTCCTCGATCGCCGGGTGGAAGGGAATCCAGGCTTCCGACATGCTGCTGCTGCCCGATCCCGACACCGCCCGCATGGACCCGTTTACCGACGAACCGACGCTCAACATCACCTGCGACGTGATCGAGCCCTCCGACATGAAGGGCTACGACCGGGACCCGCGCACCATCGCCAAGCGGGCCGAGGCCTACCTCAAGTCCACTGGCCTGGGGGACACGGCCTACTTTGGCCCCGAGCCCGAGTTCTTCATCTTCGACTCGGTCTCTTGGAAGGTGGACATGTCCGGCTGCTTCGTGAAGATCCGCTCCGAGGAGGCGCCCTGGTCATCGGGTGAGGAGCCCGAGGGCGGCAACATGGGCCACCGCGCCCCGGTGAAGGGAGGCTATTTCCCCGTGCCGCCGGTGGACACCCTGCAGGATATTCGTAACGCCATCTGCCTGGCGCTGGAGCAGCAGGGCGTGGAAGTGGAAGTGCACCACCACGAGGTGGCCGCCGCCGGCCAGAACGAGATCGGCACCCGCTTCGCGCCGCTGGTCAAGCGCGCCGACTGGATGCAAATCCTCAAGTACACGGTGTGGATGACCGCCGCCTCCTACGGCAAGACCGCCACCTTCATGCCCAAGCCGGTGGTGGGGGACAACGGCTCCGGCATGCACTGCCATCAATCCATCTGGAAGGACGGCCAGAACCTCTTCGCCGGCAACGGCTACGCGGGTCTTTCCGACTTCGCCCTGTACTACATCGGCGGCATCATCAAGCACGCCCGGGCCCTCAACGCCATCACCAATCCCGGCACTAACTCCTACAAGCGGCTGGTGCCCCACTTCGAGGCGCCCATCAACCTGGCCTACTCGGCCCGCAACCGCTCGGCCGCGTGCCGCATTCCCCATGTGGCGAGCCCCAAGGCGCGGCGGGTGGAAGTGCGCTTCCCTGACCCCACCGCGAACCCGTACTTAGCCTTCGCCGCCATGCTGATGGCAGGGCTCGACGGGGTGCAGAACAAAATCCACCCGGGCGATCCGATCGACAAGAACTTGTACGACCTGCCGCCTGAAGAGGCCAAAGCCATCCCCAACGTGTGCTCCTCCCTGGAAATGGCGCTGGAGTACCTGGACAACGACCGGGAGTTCCTCACCCGGGGCGGCGTATTCTCCAACGACTTCATCGACTCCTATATCGCCCTCAAAATGGAAGAGGTGCAGCGCTTCCGCATGACGACCCATCCCATCGAGTTCGATATGTATTACAGCGCTTGACCTGGGATGCACCAAAACAGGGCGGGAAGACCCCGCCCTGTTTTTTTTTGAGCGGCATGGGGGTGGGCGGGAATCGATCTGCCGCACGACCCGTCATTTTCCGCCGCCGGTCGGGTCGCCCAGACGAACCGCTTGAAATTAGTCCTTTGCCGGCGCAGACTTACAAAACGGCACTTAGGTCGATTATGAATCTTTCTGCCCTGCGCCTTCCGTTTCGAGCCTCCCTGGTGTTGGCGGCCGTCCTGGCCGTAGCGGCGCTTCCCGGGAAGGCCGAGATCTACAAACTCGTGGACAAGGACGGGCGCGTCACCTACTCCAACACTCCCATCCCGGGGGCCAAAAAGCTGGAACTGGCCCCCCTCACCACCCTGCAGCCGCCCAAGGTGCCGCCGGCCGCCGAACCCAAGGTCGACCCCCGGGTCGCCCAGCTCCAGGAGGCGTTGGCGGAGGAGGAAAAAAAGCTGGAGGCCGCCCGCAGGACCCTGGAGGAAGAGCGTAACCGGCCTGAGACCTTCCGCACCCCCACGGGGGGGATTGGCCGAGCGGTGGCCCGCTACGAAGAAAAGATCCAGCGCCTGAGCGATGAAATCGCCCAGCTCGAGCGCAACGTGGCGGCCTTGAAGCAGGAGCTGGCGGCAGCCCGGTCGGGCGCAGGCCCGGCGCCGCAGCCGCAAACGGGTCAGACGCGATGATCCGCCGCGGGGTCGTGACCGCGTGGCTGCTGGCCGTTCCATGGGCGGCCCAAGCCGATATCTACAAATACGTGGACGAGGAAGGCCGGGTCACCTTTACCAATATCCCCCGCAAGGGGGCGATCAAGCTGGACATCGATACCGGTTCCGCCCCGCCGCCTCCACCCGCGGCCCGGCCGGTCCCCCGGCCTGGTCCCCGGACGGCGCCCACGCCGGCCAATTTTCCCCGGGTCTCCCGGGAGGAACAGCGCCAGCGGGATGCGTTGCGGCGGCAGGTGCTGGAGCAGGAGCTTGCCACGGAGACCCGGCTCCTCGACCAAGCCCGCCAGGCCCTGGCTCAAGCCCGCTCGACCCCGGCCGCTGCCTCCCAGGCTCAGGCCCTCGCGGAGGCGGTGCGGCTGCACCAGCAGAACGTGAACGCCCTGCGCTACGAGCTTTCCTTGCTGCCGCGCTGACGCTGCGCTCTGCCCCCTCCGCCCTGCCCGCACCCGCGCCGCGAGTGGCGTGGAAATTGCTAAACCTCAGTTATCGTGTTGCAAGCCATGCCGTCCGCCCCGTTTCCGGGCCTCGACCTCCTCGCCACCGCGGTGATGTTGCTCGAAGCGCAGCTGCAGGTGGGCTATGCCAACCCTGCCGCCGAGAACCTTTTCGCCCTCAGCCGCAAGCAGCTCCAAGGGCGTCGCCTCGGTGAACTATTCCCAGAGTGCGGGCCACTGCTGGCAGCGATCGAGCAGGCACGCAAAGCGCGCAGCACCTACATCGAGCACGATCTGGCCCTCATGGTGCCGTCCCAAGGGTGGTTGCATGTAAGCTGCAGCGTGACCCCGGTGGAGCTCGAGGAGTACCAAGTGCTCCTGGAATTTCAGCCGATCGATCAGCACTTGAAGATTGATCGAGAGGAGCGCATGCTCAATCAGACCCTGGCCAACCGGGTGCTGATCCGCAACCTCGCCCACGAGATCAAGAACCCCCTGGGGGGCATTCGCGGCGCGGCCCAGCTCCTGGACCGGGAGCTGGACCTTCCCGCCTTGCACGAATACACCCAGGTGATCATCAAGGAGGCGGACCGGCTCCAGGCTTTGATGGACCGGCTGCTCGCCCCGAATCGGGTGCCTCGCTTCGCCCCCCTCAACATTCATGAGGTGCTGGAGCGGGTGCGTAGCCTCATCCTGGCCGAATATCCCTCGGGCCTCCAGGTGGTGCGGGATTACGATGTGAGCCTGCCTGAGCTCACTGGGGACCGGGAGCAGCTCATCCAGGCGGTGCTCAACATCGTGCGCAACGCCGCCCAGGCCCTCAAGGGCCGAGGCACCATCACCCTGCGCACCCGGGTGGCGCGGCAGGTCACGGTAGCAAGGCGGCTTCATCGCCTCGCCCTCACGGTCCAGATCATCGACAATGGCCCTGGCATTCCCGAGGCGCTCCGGGACAAGCTCTTCCTGCCTCTGGTATCGGGACGAGAGGACGGTCATGGGCTGGGGCTCGCCCTGGCTCACCACTGTGTCGCCCAGCACCACGGCACCATCGAGTGGGAAAGCGCGCCCGGGCGCACCTGTTTCACCCTGGTGCTGCCGCTGCTGAACGACGTCCGCAATGCATGGCCCTGACATAAGGACCAGGGAGGATTATCGAGGGGCAGCGACGAGCCCCGCACCGCGTTTTGCGCTCAATCCATGAAGCCTGTCTGGATCATCGACGACGACCGTTCCATCCGCTGGGTGTTCGAGAAAGCCCTCGGCCGGGAGGGCATCGAGTTCAGGACCTTCGCCTCGGCCCGCGAAGCGGAAGCGGCCCTCCAGTCCGACGCCCCCAGCGTGGTGGTGACCGACATTCGCATGCCCGGCGGCTCCGGCCTGGAGCTATTGAAAGGGCTCAAGGAGCGTCTGCCCGGGGTGCCGGTCATCATCATGACCGCCTACTCCGATCTGGAGAGCGCGGTGTCGGCGTTCCAGGGCGGCGCTTTCGAGTACCTGCCGAAGCCCTTCGACGTGGATCACGCCGTGGAGCTGATCCGCCGGGCCCTGGCGGAGAGCCTGCGCCAGGCGGAAGAAGGGGAAGAAGGCACCGCGGTCCCGGAAATTCTCGGTCAGGCGCCTGCGATGCAGGAAGTCTTCCGCGCCATCGGCCGGCTATCCAACTCCCAGGCCACCGTGCTCATCACCGGCGAGAGCGGCACCGGCAAGGAGCTGGTGGCGCGCGCCTTGCACCGGCACAGCCCCCGGGCGGCGAGGCCCTTTATCGCCATCAACACCGCGGCCATCCCCAAGGACCTGCTGGAATCGGAGCTCTTCGGCCACGAGCGGGGCGCCTTCACTGGGGCCCAGACCCAACGGCGGGGACGTTTCGAGCAAGCCGAGGGGGGAACCTTGTTTCTGGACGAGATCGGCGATATGCCGCTCGACTTGCAGACTCGGCTGCTGCGGGTGCTCTCCGACGGCCATTTCTACCGGGTCGGAGGACACCAGTCCCTCCGAGCTAACGTGCGGGTCATCGCCGCCACCCACCAGGACCTGGAGCAGCGGGTGAAGGAAGGTCTGTTCCGCGAAGACCTCTACCACCGTCTGAACGTCATCCGGCTACGACTGCCGCCCTTGCGGGAACGGCGCGAGGATATCCCCCTGCTCGCCCGCCATTTCCTGCAGAGGAGCGCCCGCGAACTGGGGGTGGAGCCGAAGCGCCTCTCGGAGGCAGCGCTCAAGTATCTCTGCAGCCTCGACTTCCCGGGAAACGTGCGGCAACTGGAAAACCTGTGTCACTGGCTCACGGTGATGGCCCCCGGCCAGAACGTGGACATCGCCGATTTACCTCCCGAGTTCCGGCGGGAGCCGACGCCCCGCCGGCCATCGGGCTGGATCGCCGCGCTCGAGAGCGAGGTGCAGAACGCCCTCGACCAGGGTAGGAGTGGCCTCATGGACGATTTCGGGCGCGCGTTCGAGAAGGCCCTCATTCTCAAGGCGCTGCAACACACCGGTGGCCGCCGCATCGAAGCCGCCCAGCTGCTTGGGCTCGGGCGCAATACCCTCACTCGCAAGATCCACGAGCTCGGGCTCGACCGGGACGCGACGTAAATCGCCTTCCAGCCGCGCATCCTAGCGCGGGTGTTCCGGGTTCCGCAGAGAAACGCCGCCGGGCGGTTTGCCCGCTCGGGCTCCCACCCGGTCGACTCCCTAACCTTTTACCGTCGAAGCGCTCCGTCAGTTGACTGGCCGGAAAAAAATAAAATCGCTTTCCGGCCGGGTCCGCTTCGACCCAGTATCCAGATCCGGGTCGATGGGCTTATAAAATAGAAGTCGCGGCTTCGCCGACGAGAATCGTCAGAGAGAGCCCTTTCCATGCCGCTGCATGTCTTTGTCGCCATGCCGTTCGGGATCAAGCCCGGTTTCGATGGCGCTCCGATCGACTTCAACCGCGTCTATGCCGAATGCATAAAGCCCGACCTGGAGTGGGCCGGCTTCGAAGTATTCCGCGCCGACGAGGAATCCCGGGCCGGAGACATCCGCAGCGACATGTTTCAGGAGCTGCTGCTCGCGGACCTGTTGGTGGCAGACCTCACTCTCGACAACCCCAACGTGTGGTACGAGCTGGGCGTGCGCCATGCCTTGCGGGCGCGGGGCGTCGTCATCGTGCAGTCGGAGCGGCCGTACCAGCCTTTCGATATCTACACAGATCGCAAGCTGCGCTACCGCCTGACGGACGGGGCGCCCGATCCGGAGCGCCTGGAGCAGGACCGCCGGGCCCTCATCGAAATGGCCCTGGATACGGTTCGCGCCTGGCACGGGCGCAAGGTCAGCCCGGTGTATCAGCTCCTGCCCTATTTGCAGGAGCCCGGCTGGAAGAGCCTGAGGCTGGGCGGTGCGAAGGAATTTCGGGACGCCTACGACGCCTGGAATCACCGCATCCAGTCGGCCCGGGGACGGCAATGTCCCGGTGACATCCTGGTGCTCGCGGCGGAGGCGCCGATCCAGGCCCTGCGGATCGAAGCGTGCCGCACCGCCGGGGCAAGCCTGGTGGCGCTGGGCCAGTTCGCTTTCGCCCTCGAGCGGTACGAGGAGGCCCTGAAGATCGCACCGGAGGATCTCGAGAGCCGGCGCCAGAAGGGCATGATCCTCGGCAAGCTGGGCCGGCTTCCAGAAGCGCGGGCCTGGCTGCGGGCGGTGGTCAGGGACCATCCGGGAGACGCGGAGACGCTGGCCCTGGCGGGGCGCATCGAGAAGGACGCCTGGACCGCGGGTTGGCGCGTACCGGGAAAGGCGCCCGGCGAGCTTCGTCGCGATGCGGCGCTGGAGGACGGGCACCTGGGAGAGTCGATCCGTTGGTATGCCGCCGGCTTCAGGGCCGATCCCGGCCGCTACTACTCCGGCATCAACGCCCTGACACTCATGCGCCTGCACGGGTTTGTCACCGGGAACACCTCCATGGATCAGGAAGCCGACGCGCTAACGGACGGCGGCGAATCCCCCGAGCGCGCCTCCCCCGCTGCCGGCAAAAGGTTCAGCCGCAAGGCGATCACGGCCGCCGTGCTGCTCGCTATCGGGTTGATCGGCTACGGTACGGAGCAACTCGACCAGAGCAGCGTGATCGGCGGACTCGCGGTATCGGTGACGGCGCTGATCCTGGGCATCGCCGCCTATTACGATGCGAACCTAGGAAGGGCAAAGGGGCGCCGTGGGGCGATCGTCGTCATGGCGCTTTCCGCTGTCATGACCTTGGTTTTCATCGGCGAGCTGGAGGAGGCTCAAGCCCCCGCTCCGGTGCCCGTGCCTGGGCCGTTGGCTGTGCCGGCTCAGGAGTCAGGGGCGCTCAACCTGTCGGGCGCCTGGCACCTGCCGAACGGTTCCTCCTGGCTGGTTCAGCATTCGCCCCAGGGGGTCCAGTTTCAGGAGTTCACCCCCGGGTTCGGGGTCACCGCCAGCGGCACCGGCCGGCTTGTGGGCAATCGGCTGGATGTCGTCTATACGAGCGCTCGAGATCACCGCGCGCAAGGCCGACGGGTTCACCCTCTACGAGTTCGCCCCGTATCTCTGGGCTTTCGCAAAGCTCGCGCCCGGGACGATGTGGAAAGGCGTTCCCGCGCCCGGCGATAGCCTCTCGATTTACGACTGGGACGTGACCGCGCGGCTGAGCGGGCAGGAAAAGGTGACGGTTCCCGCGGGGACGTTCGATGCCGTTCGCATCGGCGTGGAGGGCAGCCGGCAATCTTCTGGCATGGCGGGCACCGTGCACATGGAAGCGACCCGGTTCCAGCACCAGGTCTGGCACGCGCCGGCGGTGAAGCGCAAGGTGAAGGAGACCCGCATCTCCCTCACCCGGGCCGGCGACCTGCTCGATCGGGACACCTAAGAGCTCATGGAATTCCGGGTTCACTAGGCTGCAGCGAAGGGAGGCGAGGATGGCGAACAAGTCGGTGAAGGTGTTGTGCATCCACGGGGTTGGGCACCAGGAGAAGGACACGCGATGGCAGCTTCGATGGCAGGCGCTGGTGGTCGAGGGCTTGCAGCATTGGCACACGGGGATTCAGTCGGAGTTCCGCTTCACCGAGTACGATGCTCTCTTTGACGCCACGGACCTGAACGCCGCCACCGTAGCGGAGGCGATCATCAAGCTCTCCGCTAGCGGGGTGGTCCACGGCATCGGCGATCTCTTCCGGCGGCGCCGGGCCTTCGTGGGCCTCGCGGAACGGGTGCGCTGGACCGCCGGAATGGTGGCTCAGTGGGCGGCCGACGAGGCGCTGCGCGCCGGGACCCGCCAGGCGGTGAAGGACGACCTGCAGGCGTTCGAACCGGATCTGGTTCTGGCCCATAGCCTGGGTTCTCTCATCGCCTACGATCTGCTGGCGCGGGAGCCCGAGCTCGCCAAGGGGCGCATCTTCGTCAGCTTCGGCTCCCAGATCGGCAACCCGTTCGTGCGCTCCATTTTCGGCGGGCGCATCGTGGGCCTGCCCCAGGCGCGTGGGTGGTTTCACCTCTACAACGAAGAGGACGACGTGTTCACCGCGCCGGTGCACCTCGCCGAGCCCAACTTCGAGCAGGTGGACACCTTCTTCGATATCGAGGGCATCGGCGATCACGCGGCGGAAGAGTATCTGCGCCACGAGAACACGGTGGACCGAGTGTGGCGGGTAGTGGCGCTGCCGCGGGAGCCCTCCCGGGCCATCGCCCGCACCTACGCCGGCGTGGCGCAGGCCCAAGCGAAGCCCAAGCGCCGGGCGTTGCTCGTGGGCATCAACGATTACCCCAATCCCGCGGACCGGCTGGAAGGCTGCGTCAACGATGTGTTCGAGATGAGCGCCGTGCTGCAGGAGCTGGGGTTCGATCCCTCCGACATCCGGGTGGTGCTGAACGAGCGCGCCACCGCCCAGGGCGTGAAAGACCGGCTCCATTGGCTGCTGGAGGGGGCGGGACCGGAGGACATGCGGCTGTTCTACTACAGCGGTCACGGGGCTCAGATTCCGGGCTATGGCGGGCGGGACGAGGTGGACCACATCAACGAGTGCCTGGTCACCCACGACTTTGACTGGACTCTGGAGCGCGCCATCGTCGACGACTGGTTCTGCGAGCTCTACAGCCAGCTTCCCTACGAGACCCATTTCGTCTCCATTTTCGATTGCTGCCACTCGGGCGGCATGACCCGCAACGGCTTGCCGAAGGCGCGCGGGCTCAATCCTCCGGACGACGTCCGCCACCGCTCGCTGCGCTGGGACGCGGACCGGGAGATGTGGGTGCCGCGCACGCTTAAGCTCTCGCAGGAGAAGCTGCTCAAGTCCGCCCAAGACCGGCCCGCCTACTTAGGCGAGAGCGGCGCCAGCAAGCGCCTTGGACGCGCCGTGTCTCTGTGGACGGCGGAGAAGGACTACGCCCGGGCCAAGAAGGCTTACGGTCACAACGGCCCCTATACGCCGGTGTTGCTCCAGGCGTGCCGGGAGGACGAGCTCGCCTACGAATACCGCCACGGGGTGACGTCCTACGGGGCGTTCACCTACTGCCTCACCCGGCTCTTCCGCAGTCTCAAGCGGGAGGGGAAGCCGCTCACTTTCGAGACCTTGGTCGACCGCGTGGGCAAACGGCTTTCGGAACTGGGCTACGCCCAGCACCCCACCCTGGTCGGGCCTGCGGTGAAGCGCAAGGCGCCGATCCCGTACCTCAAGTAGTCCCGTGACGCGCGGGGAGGCCGGCGGGCGAGCCGGCCGGCCTTCCATCACGTAAAGCTCGGCGGAACGGGGAAGCGGGCGTCGACCAGCCCCTGGTTCGCCGCCTGCAGCCCGCCGATCGCGGCGATGCCGTGGTCGATGAAGTTGTCGGGAACGACCGGACTGGTATGGGCGGTATCCTCCAGGCCGGTGCGCTGCCGGAAGCTGCGCTCGCTGCCCGCGTTCATCAGATCGTTGGGAATCGGCGGATCGTTGTGGAACGTCGGATGAATGTCCGCCCACAACAGGCTGTGGACGATCTCGTGGGCTATGGTCTCGCCGATCAAGCGGCCGAACACTTTGACGGCGAACTGCGTCAGCGCGGGATCGCTGGCGGTCCGGCTGGCGAGCTCGATGGCGAGAGCCTGGGTCTCCGTATCCACCTCGATCGCAAACGGGCAGGACGGCCCGGATTCGTCGAAGGCACCCGGGAAGATGTCGATGGTCTCGTTGAATACCGACGCACCGCCGCCACCGGCGGCGCCGGGATTGGTCCGGCCGTAGAGGAGCGTTCCCGGCGGCGATTCGCCGCGGATGGTAAGGGCGGTCACATGGGCGGCGGGGATATGGCCGGGCAGGGTTTCCGAAAACGGCGCCATCAACCAGATGGTGCGGACGTTGCAGGTGCGCAGGAGATGGTCGCACACCGCTTTCGCCTCCCGCAGGATCTCGCTCTTCACATGCAGCAGGCTCCAGCCCGTCAGCACCGCGTCGAAGGCGGCCGCCTCGTCATTGACAGTGACGAACTGGGGAACGCTCAGGCGCATTTTTACGCTGGCCAGCGGGCTGCCGCCGCTCTCGTGAACGATGAAGTCGAGCTCGGTGAGACCGGGCTTGACCCCGCGCACCAGGGTCTGGGCGCTGTTGGGGGCATCGATGGTAAGGGTGGTCGGATCGGGCCGGGACCAGCGGAACGTGGCGCCGGCGGGGGCGTTGCGCACCTCCGCCCGCAAGGTGGTCACGCCGGACTTGTCCCGTCTCGACGGGAAGAAAGCGCGGGCATCCGGAGAATTGATCGCCGGCGGCAGGATGATGACGGGACGAGCGGGGCGATCTTCCGCGGCCGGTTCCGGCCGGGCGTCGATGTCCACCGTGTCTCCGCCGGGACGCTGCACCCGCACGGCGGCCTGGTTCGCCCCGGCGGTGTTGGTCAGGCTCTCCACCTGGCCGGTGGTCATGGGCTCGGCGGGCGCCTGGGTCCCGCCGCCGATCATGCTGCGCAGCGCGGCCTCGGTGAGCTGGGCCCGCTGCTGATCGTTGATCGCGCCGGTCGCGTGCTGCTCGTTGATCTTGTCGAGCGCCTTGTCGATGTCCTTGTTCATGTTCGCCTGCAAGGCCAGATCTGCGGCCTTGCCGCCGAAGAACTGGGCGGTGCCGAGCGCGGCCTGGAGCGCCGCCAGGGCGTTGCGCTGGTTCTCGGTAAGGCCGGTCACGTCGCGGAACAGGTTCGGATTGGACAGCAGTTGCAGCAGAGCGCCGAAACCCTGGGGTTCCGGCGCCGCGGGAACGTTCTGGAAAGCCACGATGGGGGTCGGGAATTCCTTGGCGGCGAGGTCCGGCGGCTCCGCCCGCCGCGTCTCGGTGCTGACGGGCTGGATGGGCGTAGGCTCGCCCGGGCAGGGCGACTCCTCCCAGCGCCAGAAGCGGGATTCGTCCTTCTTCTCGCAGGAATTGCACGCGCCCATGACGGATTCCGCGAACACGCCCTTGGTGGGCACGGCGATGCGCAGGGGCGGGATCGGCGTCGCGGGCTGGTAGTGGCCCAGCAGGTCGACCGGATTGTCCACGTCCTGCTTGAACGTGGGGTCGAGGTGGAATCCTCGCGCCACCGGCATCACCAGGCAGTTGCCGATGATGCCAATCAGGCGATTTTCCACGACCGAGGCGACGCTGCGGCCGCCGCTGTTTGGGGCGATGAAGCCGTCCAGCAGCATGTAGCGGCGCTGCGGGTCCATGCTCCACCAGATGGCGCGGTGGTAGTGCTCCAGGTGATCGTTCAGGTGCTTGAGCAGCGAATTGGCGTATTCCTTGTCCTCCTCTCGCGGACGCCGCAGTTCTGGTCGCGCCAGGGGGCAGAAAATAAGCACGCCGTCGGTGCCGGAGAGGTCGTTGAGGATGCGCGACTGGTTGAAAAGGTCGTGGGCGATGTGGCGGGTGCGGTAGCCCATCTGGCCGGAATGCACGATGACCTTCGACCCGGTGGGCAAGAGGGTATCGATGTTGCGGGGTCCCGCCTTGGTGTCGACGGTGGTGTCGACCTTGATGAACTTGATGCGATCCCGCCGCAGCGGCGGCAGAGAGGCGTTCAAGCGAAGCGACACGTAAAGCGGCTGATCGTTGCGGAAGTCGGACACCAGAGTGGCATCGATCGGCAGCAGAGTCTGATGATCGTCGTGGTCGATCGCGTACAGGCGCAGCCCGTTGCTGATCTCTTCGGCGATGCGCGGCCCGAGCACCTCGGCAAAGATGCGGTCGCGCTGCTGCTGGCCTTCGAGGTAGCTCTTCCACCACTCCTGGGGCGTGATGCCCAGCCAGGCGAGGGGCAGCCAGGAAGCCTCCAGGAAGCTGCCGTCGTAGTTGTCACGCGGGCGCTGGATCCGGAACTGGATCCTCAGCCAGCCGTCGAGGTAGATCAGGTCTTCCTCGGCGTAGCTGCCCACCGGCATGTCGCTGCCGACGTAGTTGTCGGCGATCCGCTGCAGCGCGTCGAAGCCGCGCGCCAGGCGGCGGTCGCGCAAATACCGGGACAAAGGCTCGCGCCAGCGCCGCGCCTTGGCCGAGTCAAAGCGCGACATGAGCAGCGGCACCAGCAGGCACTCCTGCACGTCCACCAGCTTGTTGCGCACCAGGAAGTGCCGCAGCACCTCGAAGTACTCGATGGTGATGGCGTGGCAGTGGTTGTGGTTGGCCACCACCTCCGTCTGCACGCGCATGGTTTCCCCTTGGCGTACCGTCTGGATCACGGTGGAGCGCTGGCTGCGCACCGCGGTGGCGGCTTGCGATACGCGATCCCGGAGCTGCTGCAGCGAGCTGGCGGCGGTGGTGCGCGAGGCGTTTTGCCACGCCGACGAGCTGGCGCCGCTCGTGCCGCCGCCGATACCCAACAGGCCGCCCACCGGTCCGATGATGGCGCCGATGCCCAACCCGCCCCCGAAGCTGCTGGCGCTCGCCTCGGAGCCGCCGGACAGGCTTTCCCGCACCATGGCGTTGGCCATTTCCGAAATATCCCGGTCGCGGGAAAGCTGCGCGCTCAGGAACTCCTGCTCTTCCAGGGATTCGCGCCGGGCGGCCGTCTCGCGCCGATCCCAGTCGATCACCGCGATCTGCTTCTTCTGGCACGGCGCTAGCGGCAGGCTGTAGAGCAGATCGCCAAGGGAATAGCCGTCCGCCACCCACTCTTGCTTGAAGTGCAGGATGTGGCCGTGGGCGACGGTGCACGCCTGGTAGAACGTCGGCTCGTCGTCCCAGTCCACCGGGTTCGCGCAGTGGAGCTCGCCCCGCGCCGGCTGAAAGCGGCGCAGCACGTCCAGCAACCGGACGAGGTCGTTCTTACGGGTCACGAGCTCGGCCTGGGCGAGGCGCATCAGGGAAAAGCCGTCCGGGTCGCGGATCAGCGTCTTCGCCACATCCGCCTCGATGCGGATCTCCTCCGCGGGAAGAGCAGCCGCGGCGCCCGAGTCCGCCGCGGACCGCGCTCGCGCCATGCGCAGCGCGGACAAGCCAAGCACCTCGGAGAGATGCTCGAGCTCGGGCCGGACTTCGGCGAAGATCCGTGCGGACATGGCGCTTTCCTCGCGGAGGCCCGAAGGGTTGGGAAAACCCGCGATGAAGCGCGGCTGCCGCTCGGCTGCGCCGGCCGCCGGGCCGGTCGTCGAGAGCAGCGCCTGGGGCTCCGCCCGCAGGGCGAACTGAAGAGTCTTCGGGTCCAGAATGCGCAGGATGTCGTTCAGCCCGATCTTGGGCGGCTCCTTGACGGTCAGGCCGCGAATGGTCGGTTCGGTGGTGCGCACCACCGTGTAGAAGTCGAACTCTTCCAGCACCCGATTGGGCCGGGTGATGTCCACGCAATGGCCCGCGTCCGTGCTGAACGTGGAGGAGTTGACCAGGTCCTCGGGATCGGGATTGCGCGGCACCTCCGCGGCGTCGGCACGCTCGCCGTCCCCTGCCGCGGCCTCCGGCAGCTCCACCCCCAGCACGATGCGATCGGGAAAGGTGCCGTCCTCGTTCAAACGCACGGGGATTGGCTGCGAGTCGCTGATCGTGCCGGCGGCGGCGCTGAAGCGCCCGAGGGGAAACGGCGCGGAAAAGTAACCCCGGCTGTCTGAGCGGGCGACGCCGACGATCTCCATCGGCTCCTCCGGGCCTGCGCCCATGCGGCGGGCCCAGAGAACCACCTGCCGGTTGCCGACCCGGTTGCGGCCCGAAGGATCGACCAGAAAGCCCCGGATTCGGGCCGGTTTGACGAATGCCAGGTCCGTATTGGGTTCGACGGGAAAGAATTCCTTGGGCTCAACTCTGATCGAAACCGGTTCTTCCCTGTCGACCGCGTCAACGGTCGTCGCCTCGCGGGCCAGCACCTGCCCGTCGGGCGCCATCACGCTCAAGGTGATTTTCTGATCGCGGGAAAGGGTGTCTTTGCCGGGCAGCTCGATCAGCGCAAGGCCGCCGTCTTCCACCGCCTTGGACGCTTCACCGGGGACTTCGCGCGGAGCGGATTCTGCGTCGATCGTCACGAGCTGAGCAAACGAAGCCACGACCCGATGGCCAGCGAAGGATTTTCCGGTGCGGGAGCTGAGCTGAACGCGGAGTTGAGACATGGCGGTATCTCCTATGGGCGCGAAAACCTGGCGCGGGCGCCCGCCAAATACACCCGGGTGCCGTCGGACAGGACCCGCACCTCCACCACTTCATCCTCGACGAGGTGTGCGAGAGCGCTGCGCACCATGGCTTGCGGCGCTTCGACGCGCTCGCTCGCCAGCCACCAGCGCATCACCCCCTCCAGGCTGTCGGAGGCGTTGGGGTGCGATTCGAGGTAACGGCGGAGCGCGTCCGCAATCGCGGCGATCCGGGGGTCGCGGGGTACCATGCAGGCATGGGCGTCGAGCACATCCGTTTGAAGCCTGGCGTTAGCAAGCGGTGTTCCACCGGCCTGGATGTCGCTAACTCGCTGAAATTGCATCGCCTGTATGAAGCCTGGCCGGGCCGCTGCCGCTCGATTGACCCATCGCTCCGGGTCGACGCGGGCCGTTTCGATGCTGCATCAAGCTGTTTGCGCTTCTGGCCGGAGCGACCCGTCATGGGGCGGAGCAGACCCGCGGGCCTTACCCGGGCAGTTCACCTGGACGCCCCTGGAATGGGGTTTGAAGTGGAGAGGGATCGCAGGATCGGTGACAGGGGCGCCGAGTCCCGTTTGTACCGCCAAAGGGTTCGGATCCTGCATTGTGCCAGGCCCTTGGGAGAAGCCAGGGCTGAAAAAGGCGCCACTCCCGATCGATTCGGGGATGGCGCTGCCTCAGAGGAGAGGAGGAAAAAAAGGAAGCGCTCGTGCCCTCAGCCGGCCGTGCCCTGGAGGTATTGGGCGCGATCGATGCCGTGCTTCTTGAGCAACTTGCCGAAGGCGCGGCGCTCCTTGCCCACCAGGCGGGCGGCGGCGGAGACGTTGCCGCGGCTCTTGGCCAGCGCCTGCATCAGGAACGCCCGCTCGAATTCGCCGATCACCCGCTCTTTGGCCTGGCGAAACCCCAGGTCGAAACGCACGGGTATCGGAAACGCCGGAACATCGCGCGATGGCGCGAGGCCCAGGGCCGCAGGGTGGATGCTGAGCGTCGGGCCATCGGCCAGCAGGAACTCCCGATGGATCAGGTTTTCCAGCTCCCGCACGTTGCCCGGCCACGGGTGGCGGGTGAGCAGGTCCACGGACGCCGGGTCGAGGGTCTTCTCCGGCCGGCCGTATTGGCGGGCGAAACGCCGAATGAAATGATGGGCGAGCAGGATCGCATCGCCTGGGCGTTCCCGCAGTGGCGGGATGGTGATGGACAAGATCGCCAGCCGGTACACCAGGTCCTGGCGAAAGCCGCCGCCCTTCACCAGTTGGCTCATATCGGCGTTGCTGGCGGCGATGATGCGCAGGTTGCCGGCGACGCTCTGGCGCGCGCCCAGCGGCCGGTATACCTGGTCCTGGAGAAATCGCAGCAGCACCACCTGACCCTTGGGGGACAGACACTCGATCTCGTCGAGAAAAAAGCGTGCCACCTTCGGCGTTGGCCACCAGTCCGGCCTGGTTCTCCTTGGCGTCGGTGAACGCGCCGCGGGCGTGGCCGAAAAATTCGTTCTCCAGCAGGTTGTCGGGGATGGCGCCGCAGTTGACCGGGATAAACGGGTAGTCGCGCCGAGCGCTCTGGTAGTGGATGGCACGGGCGATCAATTCCTTGCCGGTGCCGGTTTCGCCCTGGATGAGTACCGTGGCATCGCAGGCCGCGAGCTTGCCCACGAGCCGCACCACTTCCAGGAAGGGGGGCGATGCGCCGATCAAAAGGGGGGTGATCGATGGGCTGGCATCGGCAGAGCCGAGGGCGGCAGGGTCATCGCGTTGCATAGGACAGGACGAAGCGTTGCCGTGGGAGGGAGCGCGTTTCGTTTATGGCATAGCGGCGCAGAGAAGGCAAATCTAACAATCTGTGAAGTTTTAATTATCATCATGATTTACAGAATGTTTTTCGTCATGGTGCCGCGGAGAAAATCCTTCGCGCCGGGGAAGCGGCTGCTTGAAATCGGACCTTCCTGCCGCTAAGTAGAAAGAAACCCAAGGAGCGTGGTGTAGCGCCGACCGGGAGGTGGTTCATGGAAAAGCAAACCCAGTTCAGCATCTGGTATTTCATCCTCGCGGCGTTCGCCATCATTCTTTTGCACGACCTGTACACCACCTGGCGCACGGTCGAGCCCATTCCCTATAGCGAGTTCCAGAAGCTCTTGGCCGACGGCAAGGTGCGGGAGATCGCCATCGCCCAGGACTACATCCATGGAAAGCTGCGGGAGCCCATGCCGGACGGTCGCACCCAGTTCGTGACCACCCGGGTCGATCCGGCGCTGGCCAATGAGCTGCAAAAGTACGGGGTCACCTACACCGGGGTGGTGCAGAGCACCTTCCTTCGGGACCTCCTCTCGTGGGTGGTGCCGGCAGTGGTTTTTTTCGCCCTGTGGATGTTCCTGATCAGGAAATTCGCCGAGAAGCAGGGGCTCGGGGGCGGCTTCCTGTCCATCGGCAAGAGCAAGGCCAAGGTGTATGTGGAGCACCAGACGGGGGTGACCTTTGACGATGTGGCCGGGGTAGACGAGGCCAAGGAGGAACTCAAGGAGGTGGTGGAGTTTCTCAAGGATCCCAAGCGCTACGGCCGTCTCGGCGCGCGCATCCCCAAGGGGGTGCTGCTGGTGGGCCCGCCGGGCACGGGCAAGACCCTTCTGGCCCGGGCGGTGGCGGGCGAAGCGGGGGTGCCTTTCTTTTCCATCAGCGGCTCCGAGTTCGTCGAGATGTTCGTGGGCGTGGGCGCCGCCCGAGTGCGGGATCTCTTCGAGCAGGCACGCCAAAAGGCGCCGGCCATCATCTTCATCGACGAGCTGGACGCCCTGGGGCGCGCCCGGGGCGCTTATCCCTGGGGCGGCCACGACGAGAAAGAACAGACCCTCAACCAGCTGCTGGTGGAGATGGACGGCTTCGACCCCTCCTCGGGGTTGGTGATCCTGGCGGCTACCAACCGGCCCGAGATCCTGGATCCGGCGCTTTTGCGGGCGGGGCGCTTCGACCGGCAGGTGCTGGTGGATCGACCGGATAAGCGGGGTCGAGTGCAGATTCTGCAAGTGCACGTTCGCAAGATTCGCCTGGATCCCTCGGTGGACCTGGAAAAAGTGGCCGCCCTCACCCCGGGCTTTACCGGCGCCGACCTGGCCAACCTGGTGAACGAGGCGGCGCTGCTGGCGACGCGCCGGGGGGCGGAGGCGGTCACCCTAGAAGATTTCACCAACGCGGTGGAGCGCATCGTGGCGGGACTCGAGAAGCGCAACCGGGTCTTGAATCCCAAGGAGCGGGAGGTGGTGGCCCATCACGAAATGGGTCACGCCTTGGTGGCCATGTCCTTGCCCGGGACCGACCCGGTGCACAAAGTCTCCATCATTCCCCGGGGCATAGGCGCGCTGGGCTACACCATCCAGCGACCCACCGAGGACCGCTTCCTCATGACCCGCGAGGAGCTGGAGAACAAAATGGCGGTGCTGCTGGGCGGCCGGGCCGCCGAATACATCGTATACGGCCATTATTCCACCGGCGCCGCCGACGACCTGGCCAAAGCGACCGAGATCGCCCGCTCCATCGTCATGCGCTACGGCATGGACGAGAAGCTCGGGCACGTGGCCTACGAGGAGGAGCGCAGGAGCTTTCTGGGCGGACCCTCGGGCGTTCCGTTCCAGGAGCGCACTTACAGCGAGGAGACGGCCCGAGAGATCGACTGCGCAGTGCGCACCATCGTCAAGAAAGCTTTCGACCGGGCGGTGGAGATCCTGACCCGGGAGCGCCAGGTGCTGGAACGGGGAGCGCGGCTGCTCCTGGAAAAAGAGACCCTCCTGGAGGAGGATCTGCGGGCGATCAAGGCCCAATTGAAAGGGGAGCCGCAGGCGGCGCGAGCCCCGGAGATGGCTCACTGAGGGAGGGCAGCCGGGACGCTCGCCGGCAGCGTAGCGGCGCGGAGAAATTTTGCAATGAAAGTCGTGGAGGTGAACACCCATGCTTGATCAAATCAAGCGAGTTGGTAAAGAGATCGGCGAGACCTTGGGGCGGGCCTGGGAGAACCTGGCCGAGGGCTGGCGAGAGCTTTTGTCCCGCTGCGGCAACGCTCTAACCCATTTCACCCGCTCCCAGGAGAGCGCAATCGAGGAGCTGCCGGTGGCCTACCCCCGTTGGGGGCTACTCGCCGGCGAGGTGATCGAGCGCGAGCAGGAAATCGTGGTGCGCCTCGAGCTGCCGGGACTGGACAAGGAGGACTGCTCGGTGGTGGTAGAGGACAACACCCTGGTAGTGACCGGCGAGAAGCGCTTCGACCGGGACACCCTGGGCGCCCACTACCACATCATGGAGCGGGCCTACGGGCGTTTCGAGCGGGCCATCCCGCTGCCTCGCCAGGTGGACGCAGAACGGGCAGAGGCCAGTTTCAGGAACGGAGTGCTCACGGTGCGCTTGCCAAAGGCAGGCCACGCCTCGCCCCGACGGATCGAGATCCATTGAGCCGGAATCGCGCCCATGAAGATGGAATGGGAAGAACTCAAGCGCCAGTGGTCCTTGTTCGACGCCTATGACCGGTTCGAGCAGCTGGTGGCGCTGGCGCTCACGTTCCTGATTTCCGTGATCATCGTGGTGGCGCTGGTGGAGCTCGCCAAGGAGATCGTGCTGCTGGTGATCAGGGGCGCCTCGAATCTGTTGGAGTACAGGATCTTCCAATCGATCTTCGGGCAGATCATGACGCTGCTGATCGCTCTGGAGTTCAAGCATTCCATCCTCAAAATGGCCCAGCGCGGGGAGGGCATCATCCAGGCAAAAACGGTGTTCCTGATCGCCCTCATGGCGCTGGCGCGCAAGTTCATCATCCTGGACATCCAGGAAACCAGCGCCGGCACCATCGCTGCCCTGGCTGCGGCGGTGCTCACCTTGAGTGCCGGCTACTGGCTGGTGCGCGACCGCAGCACCCCTGCCGGGCACGGCGCCGCGGGCGAGCCCAGGAACCCTCTGCCGGCGCAGATGACTTCCCTCGCGGGCGGCCGGGACGGCTGACCGCGGATTCCTCGGGCCTCATTCGGGCGGGCGCAAAGGCCAGGCGGGTGGCGCCAGGGCCCGGGGACCCGCCTCCGTGAGCTGAAAAGTGCGCCACGGGCGATCCGGGCCGTCCCGGCACACGCCGAAGCGAAACGGCAAGCTCTCGCGTCCCGGCAAGTAAAAGCGCAGGTCGTAGAACCACACGCAGGTGGAAGGATTGCCCTGGTCGACCCGGAGCAGGGCGGGGAAGGCAGCGAACCAGCGGAAGAAGGCGAGCCCCGGCTGGCGCCACGCCTCCTGCGCCAACTGCTGCTCGGCGGCACCTCCACCCAATCGCGGTGTCACTTCCCAGACGGCGTCCGTGAGGGGGCGATAGGGGGCGTCGAGTCGCGCGATGAACCCGGCGCCGGGACCGGGAGGCGGCAGCGGCCACCTGCGTCGCAGGTTGACCGAGGCATGGTGATAGCGTTCCCCTGTGTCCACGATCACCATCCAGTTGAACGGCGACACCGGACGGGGCAGGGCGCTCACCCGGGCCGCGCCGAGCCCCTGGGCGCGGGCGTAGGCTTCGCCCCATTCCACCGCCTGCCGCTGAAGCAGGGCTTGCAGGCCCACGTAGGCCACCAGCAGGGCGACTCCAGCGATCGCCGGAGCCTGCGTCCGGGGCACGGCAGCGCTGGCGAGAAGGGCAATGGCGATCAGGCCGCTGAACCAGGGGTCGATGATGAAAGTAGTGCCCAGCGCCCAGCGGGTGTCGGAAAACGGGGCGAAGATCATGGTGCCGAAGGAGGTGATCAGGTCTCCCGCGATGTGCATGCCTAAGGCCAAGGCGCACACCCCGTAGTAAGCGCGCCACGGCGCGCGCGATCCATCGATCCGGGCAAAGACCCAGGCGAGCAGCAGGGCCCACAGGGGTAGTAGCAACACCGAGTGGGTAATGCCCCGGTGGCCCAGCAGATAGGCGACTGGGGAGACGTAGCTCAAGAAGTAATCCACGTCGGGAAAAGCGGCCGCCAGAAAGCCCGCCATCGCTCGCCGCCAGCCCCGGGCGGCGAGGGGCTCTCCCCCGCGGGGTTCCGTGGCCCGGGCAATGAGGACGCCGGAGAGGGCATGGGTCAGGGTGTCCATCGGGTCAGACAGCCAGCTCGGCGATGACGGGCGCGTGATCCGAGGGCCGGACCCCGCGTCGCGGCTCCAGGTCGATGGAGCAGCGGGTGCAGCGCGAAGCGAGGTCACGGGAGAGCAGGATGTGGTCGATGCGCAGGCCCAGGTTGCGCTTGAAAGCGTTCAGCCGGTAATCCCACCAGGTGAAGGATTTCTCGGGTTGGGGGAAGAGGCGGAAGCTGTCCACGAGACCCACGGCAAGCAGCTTCTTGAACGCTTCCCGCTCCGGTCCGCTGAAGAGGACCTGTCCCTCCCAGAGCCGGGGATCGTGGACGTCGGCCTCCTCGGGAGCCACGTTGAAGTCCCCCAGCACGGCGAGCCAGGGGTGGCGCTCGAGCTCATTCCGGAGGAAGGCGGTCAAGGCCTGCATCCAGCGCAGCTTGTAGTCGTACTTATCCGAGCCCACGCTCTGGCCGTTGGGCACGTACACGCACACCACCCGCACCCCGTCGACGGTTGCCGCGATCAGGCGCTTCTGCTCGTCCGGGAAGCCCGGGATTCCCACCTCCACCCCTTGCGGTTCGGCGCGGGAGAGGATCGCCACCCCGTTATAGGCCCTCTGCCCGGCGAAGCAGGCGGCGTAGCCCGCCTGGATGAGCTCCAAACGGGGGAAGGCCGTATCCTCCAGCTTGGTTTCCTGCAGGCACACCACGTCGGGGCGCTCGCGCGCGAGCCATTCCAGCAACTGGGGCAGCCGCACCTTGAGGGAGTTCACGTTCCAGGTGGCAAGACGCATGGATTCGGCCCGATGTCAGGATCCCAATCCTGGGGTAGAGTGGCTCGGGGGCAAGCGGTGGGCGCGCCTCGGCGTTCGGCGGGGGAGCGCCCGCATGGGGGTGACTCGAACTAAGGAGGATATGCCTATGAACAAGACCGTTTTCATCGCTCTTGCTACCGTGGTGCTCCTATTCTTCGGCGGGCAGCGACATGGCCTCGGCGAAAGGGCACCCCTGCGGGAGGCGATCAGCGACGCGGAGCTGCAGCGGGAGCTCTATTTCTCCCAAGAGCGGGCCCACACCGCGATCCGGGAGGAACAGCGACAAATCCTGGCCGAACTGCGGAGCCTGCGCACTGAGCTGGCCGAGCTGCGGGCGGTATGCCGCCGCTGAGCGGGGTTCCTGGCGAACGCGCCGGAAACTTGACCGCCCTCGCCCCCAGGCCCTGTTGTTCTCCCCCTCCGCTTCTTCCGGGATAGAGGAACAAAGACGGTCCACAGTTCGTCGAGCATGGACCGAAAGCTCGACTCGCTACCGGGTCCCGGACGGCAAGGGCGGGGGCGCGCCTTCCGCTGGGGGTTGCCCTTGTTCCGACGCGGGCTCGCTCCGGGGTGTTGCCGGCTTGAGCGGGCGGGGGCGCAGGGCCGCGGGGAGTTCCCGGGGGTAACCCGCCGCATCCAGGGTGAGGTGCCACTGGGTCGCCTCGAAGCCCTTGAGCACTTGGCCGCCCACCTTCAACACGGGCACCTCGGCTGCCCCCGCGAGCTTCTTCAATTCCGCCTGCTCGGCGGGAAGCCGTCCGTCCTTCTCGGTATAGGGAATGCCCCGTCCCTCGAGCAGCTTCCGAGCCTGGTCGCAGACTTCGCCGCAGTCGCCGGCGTAAAGGGTGACCGGATAGCGGCTCGCCGCCTGGCGCACGGCGAAGGGCAGCGCCGCCGCCTCGGCGCCGCCCCCCATTTTCTTCCGCTCCTGCTGTTGGGCCTCCGCCGGGGGCGGCGTGTCCGTGTAGTGTACGCGCCCCTCCTTGTCTACCCAGCGGTAGAGGGTTTGCTGGGCCGCAGCCGTAGCTGCCGCGAGGAGCAGGACGGCCAGGATGACCTTACCCATGGGATGCCTCCCTTCCGACCGCCCGGCGCTGCCTCAGGCGGTCTCGGCGATCATACCACTGTGGCGCAGGAGCGCTTCGATGCGGGGCTCTCGGCCGCGGAACGCGACGAAGGACTCCAGCGCCGGACGGCTTCCGCCGACCGCCAGGATCTCGTCCCGGAAGCGACGGCCGATCTCGGGAGAGAGCACCCCGTGCTCCTCGAACAGGCTGTAGGCGTCGGCCGAAAGTACCTCGGCCCACTTGTAGCTGTAATAGCCCGCCGCGTAGCCCCCGGCGAAGATGTGGGAAAAGCTGTGGGGGAAGCGGTTGTAGGCTGGCGGGAACACGACCGCCACCTGGCGGCGGACCTGGTGGAGAAGTTCCATGAAGTCCTCCCGCTCCGGGTCGAAGTCGTGGTGCAGGCGCATGTCAAACAGGGCGAACTCCAGCTGCCGCACGGTCTGCATACCCGCCTGGAAGTTGCGCGCCGCGCGCATCTTGTCGAACAGCGACCGCGGCAGGGGCTCCCCCGTGTCCACGTGGCCGCTCATGGGTTCCACCACGCCCCACTCCCAGCAGAAGTTTTCCATAAACTGGGACGGCAGCTCCACCGCGTCCCACTCCACGCCGTTGATCCCGGCTACCCCTGGTTCGTCCACCCGGGTGAGGAGGTGGTGCAGTCCGTGACCGAACTCGTGAAACAAGGTGATGACTTCGTCATGGGTGAGCAGGGAGGGCCGCCCGCCCTGGGGGGCCGAGAAGTTGCAGGTAAGATAGGCGGCCGGCACTTGCACCCCGGTGGGGAGGCGCCGGCGGGTGATGGCGTCGTCCATCCAGGCGCCGCCCCGCTTGGAGGGCCGGGCGTACAGGTCGGCGTAGAACTGGCCCACCAGCTCTCCGTTCTCCGAAAAGATGCGGAAGAACTTCACGTCCGGATGCCACACCGGAGCTTGCGCCGACTGAATACGTACCCCATAGAGGGTCTCCACCAGGCGGAACAGGCCGGCCAGCACCCGGGTATCGGGAAAATACTGCTTGACTTCCTGCTCGGAGAAGGCGTAGCGGGCGAGGCGCAGCTTCTCACTGGCGTAGGCGAGGTCCCAGGCCTCCAAGTGCTCGAGCTTGAGCTCTCGGGCAGCGAATTCCCGCAGCTCAGCCAGCTCCCTTTCGGCGAATGGCTTGGCCTTGGCCGCCAGTTCCTGGAGGAAGTCGAGCACCTCTGCGGGCGAGCGGGCCATCTTGGTCTGGAGCGAGAGTTCCGCGTAACTCGCGAAACCCAGAAGCCGCGCTTCTTCGGCGCGCAGCTTGAGGATCTCGCGGATGAGGGGGGTGTTGTCCAGGGCCTGGGGTCCCAGATCGCTCGCCCGGGTGACGTAGGCCCGGTACATGGCTTCCCGCAAAGGGCGGGCGTGCGCGTACTGCATGACCGGTAGATAGGAGGGCATGTGTAGGGTGAACTTCCAGCCGGACTTGCCCTCCTGTCGGGCGGCCTCCCAGGCGGCCGCCAAAACGTCCTCGGGAATGCCCGCCACTTCCTCCTCGCTGGCGTAGTAGGCGAAGGCGTTGGTGGCGTCCAGCAGGTTGTCGGAAAACCGGGATTGAAGCTGGGCGAGCCGCTCCTGGATTGCCAGGAAGCGGGCACGGGCTTCGTCCGGAAGCTCTGCTCCGCCGAGGCGAAAGTCCCGGATCTCGTTCTCCACCACCCGCCGCTGGGCGCGGGTCAAGCGCTGGAAGGCCGGGGAGGCCTGGATCGCTTTGTACTTTTCGAACAGGACCCGGTTCTGGCCGAGTTCCGCGTGATACTGGGTGATACGGGGCAGGTTGGCGTTGTAGGCTTCCCGCAGCCGCGGTGTGTTCATCACGGCGTTGAGGTGGGCGACCGGTCCCCAGACTCGGGAGACCCGTTCGTTGGCGTCCTCCAGGGGCTGTACCACGGTCTCCCAGGTGGGGGGCGGTGCCGACCGTTCCACGCGCTCGATGACGGCGCGGCCCTGGGCCAGCACCTGTTCCACCGCGGGGGTCACATGTTCCGGTTGGATTTCCGGGAAGCGGGGCAAGCCCGAAAAATCGAGCAGCGGATTGGTTTCAGTGGCCATGGATGAATTCGGTGGTATTGCGCAAGGGGCGTATTGTAGCCGAGCTGCCCCGGGGGTTCCGTCCCTCGGGTTGGAACCGATGGGCGGGATAAAAAAGCGTGGCCGCAGAGACCACGCCCAACTCAGGGAGGACAACGAGAGGAGGAAGGAAAGGAGAAAGGCCGCGGTGGCGTCGTCCCCCCGACGGCGAGGATTAGCGGGTCATTTCTTCTCCTTGCACCGGGGATCCTCGGGATTCTTCTTGCAGTCGGGCGGCGTTTCCTGACCGGAAGTCTGGTTTTCGAGGGCGAGGGTTCCCTTGCCTTGGGTTACGGGGCCGGCGGAGGCGGTCGCGGCCAGGCCGGTGACAGTGAGCGCGACCAGGATGGGGGAAAGGTACCGTTTCAGGGATGTTTTGGGTTGCATCTGTATACCTCCTGAACGTGTGCTTAGGGTTGGGGGAGAAAGTGAACCGCTTCCGGTTCACGCCCGACGTGGAGCGACATCCGTGCCAGAGGATTAGTTGTCCGTTAAATCAATGACTTACTGTGGCACAGCCGCTTCGGTCGGGGCTTTCGGCGGGGAATCGGGCCACCGCGCTGTCGCCGGCAAGCAACGGCGATCGGGGCCGCCCGAAAGGAGGGATTGATTTAGCAGACGTTTTCTTGTTGCCGGAAGGCGCCACGAGGGGCCCTTCAGGCTCCACCGCTCAAGCGGTGTAGACCACGTTGCCCGCCACCAAGGTGTAGCGCGTACGGCCGTAAAGCTCCAGCCCCAGGAATGGGGTGTTCCTGCCCTGGCTGTGGAGGGCTCCGGGTTCCACCACCCAGGCCGCTTCCGGATCGAAGATGCACACGTCGGCCACGGCCCCGGGGCGCAGGGTCCCGGCGTCGATGCCCAGAATCCGGGCGGGATCCCGGGTCAGGCGGGCAAGCGCCTGCACCAAGGGTACCCGCGCTTCCCTGGCCCACTTGAGGGTGAGGGGCAGGAGCAGCTCGAGTCCGGTTGCTCCGGGCGCCGCTTCGCCAAAGGGCAGCTGCTTCGCGTCGTCGTCCACCGGCGTATGGTCGGAGCAGACCGCGTCCACCACCCCGCTCGCCAACGCTTCCCGCAGGGCGTCCCGGTCTCGAAGGCTGCGCAGGGGCGGGATCAGACGGCAATTGGAGTCGAAAAAGCCCAGATCGATCTCGCACAGGTGCAGGTGGTGGATGGAGACGTCACACGTGACCGGAAGCCCCTCGGCCCGGGCTGCGGCGATGCGGCGCAGGGTTTCGGCGTGGGAGACCCGGCACACGTGCACCCGGGCCCCGGTTTCCCTCATGAGGAGCAGGATCCGCTCCAGATCGATCATCTCGGCGCAGGCAGGGATGGGGGGAAGTCCCAGCCGGGTGGCGACTTCCCCATCGTGGGCGACACCTGCCCGGGCGAGGAACGGGTCCTGGGGCTGCAGCCACACGCTGAAGCCGAAGGTAGCCGCGTACTGCATCGCCCGCATGAGCACCAGCGTGTCGACGATGGGTACGTTCGCCTGGGAGAAGGCGACGCATCCCGCCTCGGCGAGCTGGGACATCTCGGTGAGCCGCTCGCCTGCCAGCCCCACCGTGAGGGCGCCAATGGGATAGACGTGGGCCTGGTTGAGCAGCCGGGCCCGGTGCTTGAGCATTTCCACCAACCCGGGCTCGTCTAGGGGCGGATCGGTGTCGGGGGGGCAAGCCAGGCTGGTGACGCCGCCGGCGATGGCCGCCTGCATTTCCGAGGCCAGCGTCGCCTTGTACTCGTACCCCGGCTCCCGCAGCCGGGCCGAGAGATCCACCAGACCAGGGCACACGATAAGGCCCTCAGCGTCGATCACCCGGTTCGCATGGAAGCCTTCCGGGGTCTGCCCCACGGCGACCACCCGCCCGGCGGCGATGTAGAGGTCGGCGATCTGGTCGATACCGCCCGCCGGATCGATCAGGCGGCCGCCTTTGACGTGAATCTTCAATTCTAGTTGCCTGCCAGGATGCTCATAACCGCCATGCGCACCGCGATGCCGAACGTGACCTGGGGCAGGATGACCGATTGGGGGCCGTCGGCGACGCTGGAGTCGATTTCCACGCCCCGGTTGAGGGGACCCGGATGCATCACGATGGCGTCGGGCTTCGCCAGTTTGAGCTTGTCGTGGGTGAGGCCCCAGTGCTTGAAGTACTCCTGGGGACTCGGCAGGAACGAGCCGTGCATGCGCTCGTTCTGGAGCCTCAGCATCATCACCACGTCCACGTCCCGCAGTCCCTCCCGCATATCGTGGTAGACCCGCACCCCCATGCGTTCCACCAGGGTGGGAATGAGAGTGCGGGGGCCCACCACCCGCACTTCCGCCACCCCCAGGGTCGTCAGGGCGTGGATTTGGGAGCGGGCCACCCGGGAGTGGAGCACGTCCCCCACGATGGCCACCCGCAGAGCGCGAAAGTCCTTCTTGTAGTGGCGGATGGTGTACATGTCCAGGAGCGCCTGGGTCGGGTGGGCGTGGCGCCCATCGCCGGCGTTGATCACATGGATGCCGGGTTTCACGTGCCGGGCGATCAGGTGGGCGGCGCCGCTCTGGGCGTGGCGTACGACGAACATGTCCGCCTGCATGGCCGAGAGGTTGTCCACCGTATCCAGCACCGTCTCCCCCTTGGCCTGTGAGGAGGCGGCGATGTGCAGGTTGACCACGTCCGCCGACAGCCGCTTGGCGGCGATCTCGAAGGTGGTGCGGGTACGGGTAGAGGGCTCGAAGAACAGGTTGAAGATGGCCTTGCCCCGGAGCAGGGGCACTTTCTTCACTTCCCGCTCGGTCACGCCGACAAAGGAGTCAGCGGTGTCCAGGATGTGGGTCAGAATCGAAGCAGGCAGCCCTTCGATGGTGAGCAGGTGCTGGAGCGCACCGTCCTGATTGAGCTGGGGATTGGGCTGCATGGGGTGCAGGCGACGGTGGCGAGATTTTAGGGCAACCCCGCCCGTTGACCAAGGGGCGCCTGGGGCCCCTGCCCCCGAGGGTCCCTCTACGGCTTAGGCTCGATAGCGAGGCGCAGCTCGCCGTCCTCGGTGCGAATCAAAGCGATCAGCTCGTCCTGGGCGGGGGCGACATGGGCACCGACGAATTGCGGGCAGATGGGCAGCTCCCGCCCGCCCCGGTCCAGGAGGGCGGCTAGCCGGATGCGAGCCGGCCGGCCGTAGTCGAACAGCTCGTTCATGGCGGCGCGGATGGTGCGCCCTGTATATAGCACGTCGTCCACCAGGATCAGGTCCCGCGCTTCCACCTCGAAGGGAATGGAGGAGCGCCTCACTTCCCGGTGCAGCCCGCGCTGCTGGTAGTCGTCCCGATAGAAGGACACGTCCAGGGTGCCCAGGGGGAAACGGATGCCGAGAGCTGCGTGCAGCCGCTCGGCCACCCACACCCCTCCTGTGTGGATGCCCACCAGGGCGGTGTTCTCGCTTACTTCCGGGCGCATGGCCGCTTCGAGCCGCGCGAGCAGCTCGCCGACCTCCGGAAGCCGGGTAATCCCCATGGGGCCCTGTCTCGCTCGCCGAGAAAGGGCGGATTCTATCAGGGTTTTTTGGCGAGATGCGGCTCGGCGAAGTAGCTCTCCAGCACGGTCTGGGCTGCGGCCGCGTCCAGTAGCGCCCGCCGTTTTTCGGGGGAAGCGCCCGCCCGCCTCAACGCGTCTTCGGCCGCCCAGGACGTAAGTCGTTCGTCCATCAGCACTACCGGAAGCGCGAAGCGTCCGGCGAGCCGCCGGGCGAAGCGCCGGCAGCGCGCTTCCATGGGGTGAGGGGTAGCGTCTTCCCGCACAGGGGCTCCCACCACCAGCAGCACCGGGTGCCATTCCCGCACCAGGGCGGCGATGGCCTGGAAGCGCTGGGCGCTGCCTTCCCCGTGGATGACGGTGAGGGGATGGGCAAGCTTGAGCGCCGCGTCGCCCACCGCCACCCCCACGCGCTTCGCGCCGAAATCGAAGGCTAAAACGGTGCCCTGCTCCGGGTGCATCGCCTCAGGCGTGCCCGGCGTCGTCGGAGAGCCTCGCGAAATCGATGCCCAACAGTTCCATTGCCGCCGGCAGGCGTTCTTCGGGGGGCAAGTCAAAAATGACACTGGGTTGGGCCCGCACCGTCAGCCAGGCGTTCTGGGAAATTTCCTGCTCCAACTGCCCAGGCGCCCAGCCCGCGTAGCCCAGGGTTACCAGGAGACTGCGGGGCCCTTCGCCTCGCCCCACCGCCTGGAGGATGTCCTTGGAAGTCGTGAGCCCGATGTCGTCCTGCACGGGCATGGTGGACTGCCACTCGCCTACCGGACGATGGAGGACGAAGCCCCGATCCATCTGGACCGGTCCGCCGAAGTGCACCGGGACCCCGCGCAGGTCTTCCCGGGCGAGGGGCACGCTGATCTGCTCGAACAACGCTTCCAGCGTCATGTCGATGGGCCGGTTGACCACCAACCCCAGTGCCCCCTGCTCGTTGTGCTCGCAGATGTAGGTCAGGGTCCGGGAGAAAAACGGATCCGCCATGCTGGGCATGGCGATCAGGAAGTGGTGAGTGAGATTGATGGACCCCATAAATTCATTTTAGTCCTCTGGCCGGAACACCACAATTTGCGCTACGGCCCCGGCGAGCGGCGTGGATTCTCCGACGCAGGACGCTAGGGCTCCAGCACGTAGGTGCCGGGCGCCTCGCCGAGGGCGGGGTATTGTTCCGTGGCGAGGGGGGGCGGCGCCTTCAGGGCACCGCAGTGTTCGGCAAGCCAAGGCAGCCAATCCTGCCACCAGGTGCCGGGCAGACGCTCCTGGCGCTGGCGCCACTCTTCGGCCCGCGTCGCACCGGCGGCCTCCCCGGCCCAGTAGTGGCGCTTCGGCGGCTCTACGGGGGGATTGACGATGCCGAGGATGTGTCCCGAGCTGGTGAGGGTGAAGCGCACCGGTCCGGAGACCAGGCGGCAGGCCTCGAAAGCCGCCTTCCAGGGCACGATGTGATCCTCTTCGCAACCTACGCAATAGAGGGGTTGCCGAATGCGTCTCAAGTCGATGGGCAACCCCGCCAGCTCCAGGGCGTCCCTCTGGGCCAGCTTGTTGGCCAGATAGAACTCCCGCAGGTAGAAGCTGTGCATGGCCTGGGGCAACCGGGTGGTATCGGTATTCCAGTACAACACGTCCAGGGGGCGGGGCTTCTCGCCGTAGAGGTAGCCGTGTACCACATAGCGCCAGATGAGGCTATTGGGTCGCAGCATGCGGAACGACCAGGCCATCTGCCGGCCCTCCAGGTATCCCTGGTGCGCCATCAGCCGCTCCAGGAACTCGACGCTTTTTTCGTCGATGAAAACTTCGATAGCACCGGGCCGGGAGAAGTCCAACAGGGAGGCGAACAGGGTCCAGTGAGCCACGGGGTGCTCGCCCGGCGAGTCCTCGTGGCGGCGATGGAGCCAGGCCATGAGGGCGGCGAGGGCGGTGCCCCCCAGGCAATAGCCCACGGCATGGACTTGAGGGGCGCCGGAGATGCCCCGTGCCACGTCGATCGCCCTGAGCACCCCATTGATCATGTAATCGTCGAAGGTGGTGTCCGCCTGCTCCCGGCCCGGATTCTTCCAGCTCGTCACGTACACGTCGAAGCCCTGCTCCACGAGATGCCGGATCAGGCTATTCTCCGGCCTCAGGTCCAGGACATAGTATTTGTTGATCCAGGGAGCGACGATGACCACCGGGATTTCCCGCACCCGTTCCGTAGTGGCGCGGTAGTGCAACACCTCCACCAGGGCATTGCGAAACACCACGGCCCCGGGGGTGATGGCCAGGTTCACCCCCACGCGGAAGGCGCTCGGGTCCGTCATTTGCACGTCGCCCGCCCGCAGATCGTCCAGGAAGTTGCGCGAGCCCTGGAGGAGGCTCAGGCCCCCGCTCTCGGCGGTCTTGCGCAAGGCCACCGGGTTGGTAGCGAGGAAGTTGGTCGGGGCGATGGCGTTTAGCCACTGGCGAGCCCAGAACGCCGCCCGGCGCCGTTGCCGCGCCGACACCCCAGGGGTGCGGTAGATGGCGTCCTCCAGCCAGTGGGTGAAGTGGAGGTAGTTATCGCGAATGAGGGCGTACGCCGGCAACGTGGACCAGAGCGGGTCGGCGAAGCGCTCGTCTTCGGCCACGGCTTGGTGGGTGCCGGCGCCCCCGGTCCAGGCGGCGAGACTGAGCACCTGAAGGTTGAGCTTCGCGAAGCCCAACGCAGCTTCCGTAAGGGCCCCGGCGAGCTCGGCGGGATGGGCGAGCCAGGCTTGCCGGACCTCTTCCAGGGACTCGGCGATCCCGAAGGGATCGACGAGGCGTCGCAGGTCGGTGCTCTCACCGGCGAGCCGGTGTAAAGCCCGGTTCACGGGCACGACCCTCCCTCGAGGAGCGTGCAAAGGCCATCGCAGATCATGCGGCGCATACAAGGCTATGATACCGGGATCGGGATGGGGCTGCTACTTGCTCCAGAAACCGGGATTCAACAGGATGAACAGGGTGAACAGCTCCAGTCGGCCCAACACCGTGGCGAAGGAGCACACCCAGGTCTGGAAGTCGGTGAGGGAGGCGTAGTTGGTGGCGGGTCCCACCTGGTTGAGCCCCGGGCCGGTGTTGGTGATGCAGGCGACCACCGCGCTGAAGGCGCTCACGATCTCCAATCCGGAGGCGGAGAGGAGCAGGGTCATGATCACTACCGAGGCCATCCACAGGAAGCTGAACGCCAGCACGGCGTAGATCACGGTGTTGGGCACGACGTTGCCGCCCAGCTTTACCGGCACGATGGCTTGGGGATGAATGATGCGGGTCATCTCCCGGAACACTTGCTTGTACAGTAGCAGCGCACGGATCATCTTGATCCCGCTGCCGGTGGAACCGGAGCAGGAAGCGAAGCTCGCCAGGAAAAGCATCCATAAGGGCGCGAAGATGGGCCACTGGTTGAAATCGGTGTTGGCGTAGCCGGTGGTGGTGGCCATGGACACGGTGTTGAAGGTGGCGTAGCGCAGAGCGGTGCCGAAATCGGCGTAGGTTCCCTGCAACCACAGATACAGGGCGATTCCAGTGCTGCTTGCCACCAGCACCAGGAAATACCAACCCAGTTCCGGGTCGCGCCGGTAGGGCGCGAAGCTTAAGCGGCGGAATGCCAGGAAGTGGCTGCCGAAGTTGAGGCCGGCGAGCAGCATGAACAGGATCGTGGCTGCCTCGATCGCCGGCGAGGCGAAAAAGCCGTAGCTCGCGTCGTGGGTCGAGTAGCCGCCCAGGCTCAAGGTGGTGAAGGCGTGTATGACGGCGTCCAGCCAGCCCATGCCGGCGAGCCGGTAAGCGCCGATGCACGCCAGGGTGAGGATGAAGTACACCAGCCATAAGCCGCGGGCGGTTTCGGTGATGCGCGGGGTGAGCTTGGTGTCTTTCATGGGGCCCGGCGTTTCGGCCTTGAAGATCTGGCTGCCGCCGACGCCGAGCAGGGGCAGGATTGCCACCGCCAGCACCAGAATGCCCATGCCCCCCAGCCACTGCAACTCTCCGCGCCAGAGATTGATGGAGGGCGCAAACGCGTCCAACCCCTCGAAGATGGTGGCACCGGTAGTGGTGAGGCCGGATACGGCCTCGAAATAGGCGTCGGTGAACGAGAGGTCAGGGAAATGGAGCAGGAAGGGGACGGCCGCGACGGCCGGGAGCACGAGCCACGCCAGGGCCACCAGGAGGAAGCCGTCTCGCACCTGGAGCTCGCGCTTGTACCGGTAGGTAGCAAGCCAAAGCAGCCCGCCCGACACCAGGCAGATCGATAACCCCTCGACGAAAGCGTAAAAGCCCTGGTCGCTGTAAAGCAGGGAGACCAGGACCGGCAAGAGCATGGTGAGCCCGAAAATGACGATCACCAAGCTGAGCAGATGGGAGACCACCAGCAGTCGGTTCATCGGGAGACCTCCGCGCGGCCTAGCGCTGCCAGAATACCCGCGTGAGTAGCAAGAACAGGGCGAAAAGCTCCAGCCTGCCGAGCAGCATGGCGATGCTGCCCAGCCAGATCTGGAAGTCGTTGAGCACGGAAAAGTTGGACGCCGGACCCACTGCCCCCAGGCCGGGACCGACGTTGCACAGTGTGGCCACCACCGCCGAAATGGCGGTCACCTCGTCCAGTCCGCTCGCCATCATGAGCAGCGTCATCGTGGTCAGGGTAGCGATGAAGATGAAAAAGAAACCCAGCACCGCGAAGATGATGTGGTTGGGAACCACCATCTCGCCGATCTTCGCCGGCGAGACGGCATTCGGGTGCACCAGGCGCACGAACTCCCGGTAGACCTGGGCGTAGAGCAGGCGCGCGCGGATCATCTTGATGCCGCCCCCGGTGGAACCGGAGCAGGTGGCGAAACTGGCCAGGAACAGCATGAAGAAGCCGGCGAAGGGGGGCCATTGCCCGAAGTCGGCGGTGGCGTAGCCGGTGGTGGTGGCGACGGAGACCGTGTTGAAGGCGGCGTAGCGCAGCGCCGTCGGAAAATCGCCGTAGGTGCCCGTAAGCCACAGATGCAAGGCTACCGCCAGCACTCCCGCCGCCATCAAGGCGAGGAACCAGCGGGCCTCGGGGTCGCCCGCGTAGGGCCAGAGGCTGCGCCGGCGCAGGGCGAGGAAGTGAGAGGCGAAGTTGATGCCGGCGATCAGCATGAAGGTGACGGCGATCGCCTCCAGCAGGGGCGAGTCGAAGTGGCCGAAGCTGGCATCGTGGTTGGAGAAGCCGGCGAGTCCCATGGTGGTGAAGCTGTGCATGAGGGCGTCCAGCAACGGCATGCCCCCCGCCCAGTAGGCGGCAAAGCAGGCCAGGGTCAGCAGGACATAGACCTGCCACAGGCCCTTGGCCGTCTCGGCGATGCGGGGCGTGAACTTGGTCTCCTTCATGGGGCCCGGGATCTCGGCCTTGAGCAATTGCCGCCCGCCCACGCCCAGCATGGGCAAGATGGCCACCGCCAGCACGATTACGCCGATGCCTCCGAGCCACTGCATCTGGCCGCGCCAGATGTTGATGGAAATGGGAAGTTGGTCCAGCCCCGACATGACCGTGGCGCCGGTGGCGGTGAGCCCCGAGACCGCTTCGAAGTAGGCCCGGGTAAAGCCCATGGAGGGGTCGTGCAGCATGAGGGGCAGCGCCCCGTATACCGGCAGCAACGACCACACCATGGCCACCAGCAGGAAGCCGTCTCGGCCTTCCACTTCGCCCCGGACATGGCGCGTGGCGAGCCACAGGAGGCCGCTGCTGGCCAGCGTCACCAGCACCGCCTGATCGTAGATATGGAGCGCCCCGTCGCGGGCGAAGAAGGAGACGACGAGCGGCAGCAGCATGGTGACGGCGAACAGCATGGCCACCAGGCTGAAGGCGTGGAGGACCCGCAGCAGGCGCTTCATGTCGGTCCCGGGACGGGGAGGCTAGAAAAAGCCGAGGCCCACCTGGAACAGCTTCTCGATCTTGGGGATCATGCGCTTGTTCGGCACGAACACGATCACATGATCGTCCGGGTGGATTACCGTGTCGTGGTGGGCGATCAGCACCTGCTCCCTGCGCTCCTCCGCGGCGCTGTCGTCCAGGCGCTCCACCACGGGCCGCTCCAGCTTGCGCACGATGGCGCCGATGGTGGCGCCTCGAGGGAGCCGGATGTCGCCTACCGCCCGGCCCACGACTTTGGAGGTGGATGCGTCGCCGTGGGCGATCAGCTCCAGGGCCTCCGCCGCACCGCGGCGCAGGCTGTGCACCACCGCCACGTCGCCCCGGCGCACGTGGGCGAGCAGCGACCCGATGGTCACTTGGGAGGGGGACAGGGCGATGTCGATCTCGCCCCCGTGCACTAGATCCACGTATGCCGGGCGGTTGATCAGGCAAATGGCCTTGCGTGCGCCCATGCGCTTCGCCAGGAGGGAAGCCATGATATTGTTCTCGTCGTCGTTGGTGAGGGCGCAGAACAGGTCCATTTCGCCGGCTGCCTCCGCTTCCAGCAGCTCCTCGTCGGTGGCGTCGCCGTTTAGCACCAGCGTCCCGTGCAGCTCGGCCGCCAGCAGCTCGCAGCGCTTCTTGTTGTGCTCGATCAGCTTCACCTGGTGGCTCTTCTCCAGGGCGCGGGCAACCCGGGTGCCGATGTTGCCGCCGCCGGCGATCATCACCCGGCGCACCGGCCGGTCGAGCTGGCGCAGCTCCCGCATGACGGTGCGGATGTTCTCCTTGGCTGCGATCAAGAACACCTCGTCGCCGGGTTCGATCACCGTGTCGCCTTCGGGCACGATGGGCCGATTCTGCCGGTAGATGGCCACCACGCGGGTATCCACGTGGGGCACGTGCTTGCGCAGCTCGTGCAGGGCGTGGCCCACGAGGGGGCCGCCCCGGAAGGCTTTGAGCGCCACCAGCTTCACCCTGCCGTCGGCGAAGTTCACCACCTGCAGCGCCTCCGGAATATCCACGAGCTGCAGGATGTGGTCGGTCACGATCTGCTCCGGGCAGATGGGGCTGTCGATGCCGAAATGCTCCGGGCCGAAAATCTCGGGCTTGGCCAGGTATTCGGTGGAGCGGATGCGGGCGATGCGGGTGGGGACGTTGAAGAAGCTGGCAGCGATCTTGCACGCTACCATGTTGACCTCGTCGCTCTGGGTCACCGCGAGCAGCATGTCGGCGTCCTCGGCGCCGGCGGACTCGAGTACCGAAGGGTAGGCAGCGTTGCCGGTCACGGTGCGCAAGTCCAGCCGGTCCTGGAGCTCCTTGAGCCGCTCCGGCACCGTGTCCACGATGGTGATATCGTTGCGCTCTCCCACCAGGTTTTCGGCCACGGAGGCGCCGACCCGCCCAGCGCCAAGGATGATGATCTTCATACCGGTGGGCGCACCTGGAGCGGCGGATCACGCAAGGGGCGCAAAGCGTGAACCGGGCGTGGGAGGGGTGAGGCAAGGGCCACGGGTGTTACAGCCTTTGCCGCAGCCAGGCCTTCCATTCCTGAAAGACCTGGCGATCCAGGGCGGCGACCACCGACCGGCGCCACAGGTCCTCGGCCCAGAAGTCGTCGTGGGTGAGGGTGCCCATGGCTCCCCCGGCCTCCGCCAGGATGAGGCTGCCAGCGGCGTAGTCCCACAGCTTCTGCCCGCCGTGCAGGTAGACGTCGAAGCGGCCCGCGGCGGTATAGCACCACTCCAGGGTGCTTGCCCCGTAGTTGCGCTGGGACATGTAAGGGGGCGAGGCGGCCAGCTCACAGGCGAGGCGGGGGCTCAGGCGTTTCAGGTCCACGCTGGCGAGGGCGCTCGCGAGGCTCGAGGAGGGCTCCCGGATGGGCAGGGGCTCGCCGTTCAAGAAAGCGCCCCGGCCGGCCTCGGCGTAGAACGCCTCCTCGGCCACCGGGTCGTAGACCACTCCCAGCACCGGCCGCCCGCGCTCGAGCATGGCCACCGACACGGCGAAGTAGGGCAGTCCCTTCACGAAGTTGGAGGTGCCGTCGATGGGATCCACGCACCACAGCCCTTCGGCACCCAGCAGGTACTGCTCGCTCTGCTGGGCCGCCGTCATCTCTTCCCCCACCAGGGGCGCAGGGTGGAGCCGGGTGAGCCGGCTGGACAAGGCCTCCTGGGCGGCAAGATCCGCCTCGGTGAACAGGCTGCCGTCGTTCTTGCGCCGGTGGGCGACCTTCAGGTAGCGGGGGAGGATCTCTTTGTGTGCGACTTCGCGCACCGCGTCGATGACCGCCTTGAGCAGGGAGCTTTGCGGTGCGGGCTTCAGCGTTGTTTCCACTTGATCGAGCAGCCGATGCTGGGGATTTGCTCCCGCGGCCCTCGGCCGGTCTTGGCGATTTGCACCATGGCTTCGAACAGTTCCCGGCGGGCAGTCTCTGGCGCTGCCTCCTTGCGCGAGGCATCCAACCGCCCCCGGTACTGCAGCTCCAGATCGGCGTTGAAGCCGAAGAAATCCGGAGTGCATACCGCCCCGTAGGCCCGAGCCACCTCCTGGGTCTCGTCCAGCACGTAAGGGAACGGGAAGTCGAACTCCTTCGCCACCTTCACCATGTTTTCGAAGGAATCCTCAGGATACTCGCTGGGGTCGTTGGACATGATGGCGATCGCACCGATGCCATACTGCTTGAGTTCCCGGCAGTCGCGCACGATGCGCGGCCGCACGGCCTTCACGTAGGGGCAATGGTTGCAGATGAACATGACCAGCAGCCCGTTGGGCCCGCGTACCGCGGAGAGGTTATAGCGCTTGCCGTCTACGCCGGGCAGGTCGAAGTCCGCCGCCTTCCAGCCGAAGTTGCATACGGGGGTTTCGGTCGCCGCCATGCTTGCTTTGAATCCGTCGAGGTTGTTTTCGCTCTCGGGCCGCCGGGCGCGACCCGGGTTTCGGGCTCGCTTCTAGTTTATCATGGATGGCCCCGTTCCCACAGACCCCGATGGCTCTTCCCCGGTTCTATTGTCCAGCCCTCGCCCGGGACCAGGCCCAGGTAGCCCTGCCCCCCGCCGCCGCCCACCACGCGATGTGGGTGTTGCGGCTCAAGGTGGGGGATCGGGTGGGTTTGTTCGACGGCCGCGGGGGCGAGGTTCTTGGGGCGGTCACCGCCGTCAGCCGCCGCGAGGTGCGCGTGGAGGTGCTGGAGTGGCGCGCCGCGAACCCCGCCCCGGCCCTGGAGGTCGGGCTCGGGCAAGCCTTGTGTGCCCAGGAAAAAATGGATTGGGTCGTGCAGAAAGCGGTGGAGCTGGGCGCGGCCTGGATTCAGCCCCTGGCGGCCGAGCGCAGCGTCGTGCGGCTCGCGCCTGAGCGGGCGGCGCGGCGCCGGGCGCACTGGGAAGGGGTGGTGGCAGCCGCCTGCGAGCAGTGTGGCCGCAACCGCCTGCCCGAGATCGGCCCAATCCTTCCCTTGCGGGCGTGGCTTGCGGGGTTGGGGCCGCGCTCTGCAGGCGAGGGGCGCCTCCTGCTGGCACCCGAGGCGCCCGCCTCCCTGGCCCAAGTGGATGCTCCTGCCCGGGCGGTCACGGTGCTGGTGGGGCCGGAGGGGGGCTTGACCGAGGGGGAAATGGGGCAGGCCGTGGCAGCGGGTTTCCAGCCAGTGCGGCTCGGCCCCCGGGTGTTGCGGACGGAGACGGCCGCCCTGGCAGCCCTCTCGGCGATCCAGACCCTCTGGGGGGACTGGCGCTGAGCCAGCCGCCCGCTCCATTACAATCCTATGGCTTGATTTCGAGAAAGAAGAACCGATGAACGCCGCGGCCTCCCCTCCCGCCCCTGAATTTGTGCGCTGGTTCCGTTCGGTCGCCCCCTACGTGAACGCTTTCCGCGGTCGCACTTTCGTGGTGGCCTTCGGGGGCGAGGCGGTAGCGGACGGGAAATTCGTCGAGCTCACCCACGACTTCACCCTGCTCGCCAGCCTGGGCATTCGCCTGGTGCTGGTGCACGGCGCCCGCCCCCAGATCGAAGCGCACATGCGGGAGCGGGGCGCCCGGGACCATTACGTGCGGGGCCTGCGGGTGACCGACGAGCTCGCCCTCCAGTGCGTCAAGGAGGCGGTGGGGCGCATGCGCTTGGAGATCGAGGCGCTGCTTTCCACAGGCTCCCCCGGGGCCGGCGCCCGCCTCCGGGTGGCCGGGGGCAACTTCGTCACCGCCCGGCCCGTGGGCGTGATCGACGGGGTGGACCTTCTCCACACGGGTCAGGTGCGGCGGGTAGACGCGGAAGCCATCGCCGCGCGTCTCGCCGGAGGCGAAGTGGTGCTACTCTCGCCCCTTGGCTTCTCCCCCACCGGAGAAGCGTTCAACCTGGCGATGGAGGACGTGGCGGCCGCGGCGGCCATGGCCCTCAAGGCGGACAAGCTCATCTTCCTGGGGGACGCCCCCGGGGTGCCGAAAGAGGATGGGGCGCTCGCCCGGGAGCTGACGGCGAGCGACGCGGAAGCACTGCTCAAAAAACCGGACTTCCTCTCCGGGGAGACCCGCGACCACCTGGAGGAGGCGGTGCGGGCCTGCCGGGAAGGGGTGGGACGTGTCCATCTGATCAGCCGCCACGTGGACGGCGCGATCCTGCTGGAGCTTTTCACCCATGAAGGCACCGGGACCATGGTGACCGCGGGCCCCATCGAAGCCCTGCGGGGGGCCACCATCGACGATATCGGCGGGGTGCTCAAGCTGATCGAACCCCTGGAGGCCGAGGGCATCCTGGTCAAGCGCGGGCGGGAGCTCCTCGAGCGGGAAATCGACCGCTTCCTGGTGGCCGAGCACGATGGCATGATCGTGGGCTGCGCGGCCCTCTACCCCTTCCCCGACGAGAAGGCGGGAGAGCTCGCCTGCCTCGCCGTGCATCCGGATTACCAGAACCGGGGCTACGGCGATGCCCTGCTCAGAAGGGTGGAAGCCCGTGCCCGGCGGGCAGGGCTCCAGCGGCTCTTCGTCCTCACCACCCGCACGGCCCACTGGTTTGTCGAGCGGGGGTTCGTAGAGGAGGAGGTGGACGCCCTGCCGCGTCAGCGCCAGTCCCTCTACAACCTCCAGCGGCGCTCCAAGGTGTTCGCTAAGCGGCTCTAGGCTGGATCGTTCGGGAGGATGCCCTGGAAACGAATCCAGGCTGGGCGACTTGGGCGAGCCACCCGGCCGGGGCGCCGCGTTTACCAGGCAGAGGGGTTCGACGGATAATGGAGGCTGGCCGGCGCGGCCTGTCACAGGCTTGTAATATTGCGGCCGTACCGTTTCGGAGCATCGCGCGATGGCAAGAATGGTGAAGTGCGTTAAGTTGGGCCGGGAGGCGGAGGGCCTGGACTTTCCCCCTTATCCCGGCGAGCTCGGCAAGCGGATCTTCGAGAACGTGTCGAAGGAAGCCTGGCAACAGTGGCTGCGGCATCAGACGATGCTGGTCAACGAGAACCGGCTCAACCTGGCCGACGCCAAAGCCCGCAAATACCTGGCCGAGCAGATGGAGAAATATTTCTTCGGAGGTGGGGCCGACATGCCCGCCGGCTACGTGCCTCCCTCCAAGGCCAAGTAGCCGCCCGTTTCGTCCATCCCCCCGGGGCCCTTGCGCCCGGGCCGCGGGCAGGCCGCTGGTATGACCCTGAGGGGTAAACCCACATGGACGTGGCGGAAGGCCTACTCTCCGAGCCCTGCCTCAACCGGGAACTACAGGCGCTGGAGTTTAACTGGCGGGTGCTGGCCCAAGCCGAAGATCCGGGTACCCCGCTGCTCGAGCGCCTGCGCTTCCTGTGCATCGTCTCCTCCAACCTGGATGAGTTCTTCGAAATCCGGGTGGCCGGGCTCAAGGAGCGCATCAACCTGGGGGATCCGGGCGTCGGTCCCGACGGCATGACGGCACGCCAGGTGTTCAAGCGGGTGGCCGAGAGCGTCCACCGGCTGGTGGAGCACCAGTATCGGCTGCTCAACGAAGAGGTGCTGCCCCTGCTGGCCGGGGAAGGCATTCACTTCCTGCGCCGCTCGAGCTGGAATGACACCCAGCGGGAGTGGATCCGGGGGTACTTTTTCCGCGAGCTGATGCCGGTGCTCACGCCCATCGGACTCGACCCGGCCCACCCCTTTCCCCGGGTGCTCAACAAAAGCCTCAATTTCGCCGTGGAGCTGGAGGGGCGAGACGCCTTCGGCCGCACCTCCGGGGTCGCCGTCGTTCCGGCGCCGCGGGTGCTGCCCCGGGTGATCCACCTGCCCCCCGAGATCGCCGGCTGCGAGCACGGCTTCGTGTTCCTGTCCTCGATTTTGCACGCCCACGTGGGGGAACTCTTCGCCGGGATGAACGTCCTCGGCTGCTACCAGTTTCGGGTGACTCGCAACTCGGACCTGTTCGTGGACGAGGAGGAGATCAAAGACCTGCGCGCCGCCCTCCAGGGGGAGCTGGCCCACCGCCATTTCGGCGACGCCGTACGGCTGGAAGTGGCGGACAACTGCTCCCAGGCCATGGGGGATTTCCTGCTGGAACAGTTCCGCCTCACCCCCGACGACCTGTACCAGGTGAACGGGCCGGTGAATCTGGTACGGCTCATGACCATCCCGGACCAGGTGGACCGGCCGGATCTCAAGTACAGGCCCTTCCTGCCCGGGCTGCCGCGGGAACTCTCCAGAAGGTCCGTCGATCTCTTCGCGGCCATCCGGCGCAGCGACGTGCTCCTGCATCACCCTTTCCAGTCGTTCCAGCCGGTGGTGGATTTCATCGAGCAGGCGGCCGCAGATCCGCAGGTGGTGGCCATCAAGCAGACCGTCTACCGCACCGGTACCGACTCGGCGCTGATGGAAGCCCTGGTGAACGCTGCCCGGCGCGGCAAGGAAGTCACTGCGGTGGTGGAGCTGCTCGCCCGCTTCGATGAAGAGGCCAACATGCGTTGGGCGCAGCGCCTGGAAGAGGCGGGCGCCCACGTGGTCTACGGCGTGGTGCATCACAAAACCCACGCCAAGATGGCCATGGTCGTACGCCGGGAAGAGGGGGGCCTGAGGCGCTACGTGCACTTGAGCACAGGCAACTACCATGCCTGCACTGCGCGCCTTTACACCGACTTCGGGCTGTTCACCTGCAACGAGGAAATCGGCTCTGATGTCAATGACGTTTTCATGCAGCTCACCGGGCTGGGCCGGGCAGGAAGGCTCAGGCACCTGTGGCAATCGCCTTTTACCTTGCACCAGAACGTGCTGGCCGCGATCCGCAGGGAGGCGCAGCATGCTCAAGCCGGCAGGCGAGCCCGCATCATCGCCAAGATGAACGCCCTGCTGGAGCCGGCGGTGATCCAGGCCCTGTACGAGGCCTCCAGCGCTGGTGTCAAGATCGACCTCATCGTGCGCGGCGTCTGCGCCCTGCGCCCGGGCATCCAGGGGCTCTCCCACAACATCCGGGTGCGCTCCGTCATCGGCCGCTTCCTGGAGCATGCTCGCGTCTTCTACTTTCACAACGACGGGCAGCGGGACGTGTATCTGTCGAGCGCGGATTGGATGGAACGTAATTTCTTCCGCCGCATCGAGGTCTGCTTTCCCGTGCTCGATCCCAGGCTCAAGCGGCGGGTCATCGCTGAGGGGCTCAAGCCCTACCTCAAAGACAACGTGCAGGCGTGGGACATGATCGCCGACGGGACTTATCTGCGCCGGCGCCGGCGCCGGGCCCCCTACAGCGCCCAGGCCGCCCTGCTGGCCGAACTGGCGCTCGTGCAGCCCGAGCAGCGGGCTTGACCGGGGCGTTCCATCATGGGAGCGAGCATGGAGGTGGAACTCAAGCTCCGCCTGCCCCGCGAGGCCGGGACGGCCCTGGTCCGCCATCCGGCCCTGGTCCGGGTAGCCCGCGGCCAAGGCCGCACCCAGCGCCTCTATAGCGTCTATTACGATACCCCGGAACTGGCCTTGGCCAAGCGGGGGATTGCCCTGCGCCTGCGGTGGGACGGGCGGCGCTGGATCGAAACGGTGAAGACGGAGGGCCAGGTTTCTGGGGCCCTGCACCGGCGCAGGGAATGGGAGGCTTCGGTGCCGGACGGCGTCTTGGATCCCACGAAATTCGAGGTCCCCGAGCTTCAGGGCCTGCTCAACTCGCCCGGGGTGCGAGAGCGCCTCAAGCCCCTGTTCGCCACCGATTTCCTGCGCTGGCGTCTTCCCCTCGCCATGCCCGACGGCACCCGTGCCGAGTTGGCCCTGGACCGGGGCGAGATCCGGGCGGACGGCCGCGGGGAGCCCCTGGCCGAGCTGGAACTGGAGCTCGCGGTGGGGGAAGCGCGGTCGCTTTTCGCCTGGGTCCTGGAGCTCGCCCGGACGCTGCCCTTGGACGTGGAGGTATTCAGCAAGGCGGAACGGGGCTTGCGGCTCGCCCAAGGGCTCGGACCGCCAGTGGTGAAGGCGCGCCCGATCCGCTTGGCGCCTGCAACGAGCGTGGAAGAGGCCTTTCGTCGCGTTCTCGCTGGCTGCGCCTTCCAGCTCCAAGGCAACGTGGAGGGCATGCGCCGCGGGCAAGACCTGGAACACCTGCACCAGATGCGGGTCGCCCTGCGCCGGGCGCGCTCGGCCCTCACCGCCTTTGCCCGGGCCATTCCCAAACCCCTCACGGCGCCGGTGAGGGAGGAGCTCGCGTGGCTGACGGCCGAGCTGGGACCGGCCCGGGACTGGGACGTGTTTTTCACCGAGACCCTCCCGCCTCTGCTGGCGGCGTTTCCCGGCCATGGTGGGCTGAGGATGCTACAAGAGGCAGCTCAGGGCTTGCGAAACGAAGCGCGTACCCGGGCCCGGGACGCCACCCTCGGGTTTCGCTACCGGGGCCTCACCCTGGGCCTCGGCGCCTGGCTCGAAGCTCGCTCCTGGCGGGAGGGGCTGGACGAGGCCGGGCGGAAGGGCTTGCAAGCGCCGATCGAGCCTTTTGCCCAGGCGCTCCTCGCCCGGCGGCATCGGCGCTTTCTCAAGCAGGGCCGACGCCATGGGCGCTCCTCGGCTCCCGAGCTGCACCGGCTGCGCGTCGCTGGCAAAAAGCTTCGTTACGCCTGCGAGTTCTTCTCCAGTCTTTTCCCCGCCAGGCCGGCTCGCGCCTATATCGAAGCGCTGCGGCGGCTGCAGGACGTGTTGGGCAGCCTCAACGACGCCGCCGTGACCGAGGCGCTGCTCGAGCAGGTGGCCGTGCGGGCATCCGATGTCCAGGTGGGGCAGGGCATCGACCTCGTGAGGGACTGGAGCCTGCAGCGGGCGGCCCAGCAGCGTGGCGAGTTGCCCGAGGTCTGGGAGCGCTTCGTGGGATGCAAGCCGTTTTGGGAATGAACCAGAAGGAGTCGCCGATGGAACTGATTCTCTGGCGTCACGCCGAGGCGGAAGAAGGAGGGGCCGACCTAGAGAGGGCCTTGACCGGCAAGGGCCTTAAGCAGGCGAAGCGGGTCGGCGCCTGGCTGCGGGCCCGGCTCCCCAGGGAGGCCCGGGTGCTGGCGAGTCCCGCCCGGCGCGCCCAGCAGACCGCGTCGGCCCTGACCGAACGCTTCGAGACGGTGGCGGCCGTCGGACCGGGCGCGTCCCCCGAAACGTTGCTCGCCGCCGCCGGCTGGCCCCAGGGGGAAGGACTGGTGGTGGTGGTGGGTCACCAGCCCACCCTGGGCCGAGCAGTGGCGCAGCTACTGGCGGGCCAGGACGCGGAATGGAGTATCAAGAAGGGTGCCCTTTGGTGGCTGCGGTTGGAGCCCCGCCCCGGGGGCACCGAGGTCTTGGTGCGGGCAGTGATCGGGCCGGACCTGGTGGAGGCTTAGGACGCGGCGCGCAGCACCGCGTCCTGTTCCAGGATCTCCAGGGCAAGGCCGAGGTGTTTCCATTCGCGCCGCTCCTCCTCCAAGGCGCGGGCGGTCAGGGGATTCTGGGCGAGCCAGTTCCGGGGGACGACCACCTGGAAGCCCTCCTTTCCCCGGCGGGCGCAGATAGGAGGAGGGTCCGCCGGCCGCCGGTTGCGGTGCACGAGGACCGCAAGCCGCAAGGCCAGCGTCTCGAGAACCTCCGTTTCCTGGACGAGCTGCCCCTGCAGCTTCTTGAGCGAGCCCCGGTGGCCCAGGGCCAGCCGGGCGAGACGCTCTTGTTCCCTTCTGGAGAAGCCCGGCATGTCGGCATAGCGCAGGATGTAGGCGGAGTGCTTGTGGTAGCCGCCGTGGGCCACGGAAATCCCTACCTCATGGAGCTTCGCTGCCCAGTCGAGGAGTTTCAGCTCCACCTCCCGGTCGCAGGCGATCCCGTCCAGGAGCTGGGAGGCCAGGGCCAGCGCCAGTTTCGCCACTCGGCGCGCTTGGGGCGCATCCACGTGATAGCGCTGCATGAACTGGTTGACCGTCACGTCGCGCATGTCCTGGTGGTGGAAGCGGCCCAGGAGGTCGTAGAGGAGGCCCTCCCGCAAGGCGCCGGCGGCGGGTATCAGGCGCTCGATCCCAAGCTCCGAGACCACGGCGCTCAGGATCGCGAAGCCGCCCGGCAAGACCGGGGCCCGGTCGGGGCGCAGGCCGGGAAGGTCCAGCTTGCGCACCTCGCCCGCTTTGAGCAGGGCGCTGCGCAGCCGTTCCAGTCCGTGGGCGGTGATGTCGGCGCCGGCGCCAGCCGCCGCCAACATGTCCCCGACGGCGCGCACGGTGCCCGAGGAACCGTAGGCCGCCTGCCAATGTCCGGCGCCGAACTCTCCGGCGATGGTCGCGAGCTCGACGCGGGCGGCCAGTTCCGCTTCCTTGAGCGCCGCCTTGGTGATCCTGCCGTCGGGAAAGAAGCGCAGGCTCCAGGACACGCAGCCCATGTACAGGCTCTCCAGCTTGAGGGCCTGCCAGCGCCGGCCGATGATGAATTCGGTGGAGCCGCCGCCGATGTCCACCACCAGGCGCTTGTCGTCGGAGGCGGGCAGCTCGTGGGCCACGCCCAGGTAGATGAGCCGCGCCTCCTCCCTCCCCGCCACCACCTCGATGGGAAAGCCGAGGGCTCGCTCCGCCGAGCGCAGGAACTCCGCCGCGTTCTTGGCCACCCGCAGGGTGTTGGTGCCCACCGCCCGCACGGCGTTGGGGGGTAAGCCCCGCAAGCGCTCGCCGAAGCGACGCAGGCAGGCGAGGGCCCGCTCTTGGGACGCCTGGTCGAGGCGCTTGTCGGAAGTCAGGCCGGCAGCGAGCCGCACCGGCTCGCGCAGGGAATCCAGGGGGTAGAGTTGATCGCCCACAACGCGGGCGATCTGCAGCCGGAAGCTGTTGGAACCCAGGTCAACGGCGGCCAGGGTGGAGTAGCTCTCTCCCATGGCGGGGCGGGCTACTGATCCAGGGTTTCGCGCTCGATCTCCTCGATCGCCACATGGCGCACGTCCTTGCCTTTCACCAGATACACCACGTACTCGGCCATGTTCTTGGCGTGGTCGCCGATGCGCTCGATCGCCTTGGCGATGAACAGGATTTCCAGGAACGTGGAGATGGTGCGCGGGTCTTCCATCATGAAGGTGATGAGCTGGCGCAGGATGGCGCGGAACTCGTCGTCCACCTGGACGTCGCGCTTGATCACGTTCATGGCGGTGGCGACATCGAGCCGGGCGAATGCGTCCAGGGCCTCCCGCAGCATGCCGATGGCGATCTCGGCCACGTGCCGGACCTCCCCGAAGCGCGGCATGTGCAGCCGGTCGCTCTGATAGATAAGCTTCGCCATGCGGGCGATCTTTTCCGCCTCGTCGCCGATGCGCTCCAGATCGGTAATGGTTTTCACCACCGCCATCACCATGCGCAGGTCGATGGCGGCGGGCTGGCGGCGGGCGATGATCTGGGAGCAGTCCTCGTCGATCGCCACCTCCAGGGCGTTGACCCGGTGGTCGTCCTCGATCACCTGCTCCATCAGATCCCGATTGCCGGTGGTGAGGGCCTCAATGGCGCGCTGGATCTGGCTTTCCACAAGCCCCCCCATCTGCAATACCTGGGTGCGGATCGCTTCCAGCTCGGCGTCGAACTGCTTGTAGGTATGTTCCGATGTGCCTATTTTCGTCATGGCAAAACCCCGGCTAAGGGAAGGTTAACCCCTCGATGTGACAGCCGTGTTGCGTCCCGCAGCCTCCATGCGTTGCACGCCCTGGGCGGTGGCGAGCAGCAGAAGGTCCGCACGGCGGCGGGCGAAAATGCCGTTCGTCACGACCCCGGGAATCTGGTTGATCTCCGACTCCAGGGCCGGAGGATCAAGGATCACGAGCCCGCGCACGTCCAGGATCACGTTGCCGTTGTCGGTCACAAAGCCCTGGCGCCACTCGGGAATGCCGCCCAGTTTCGCCAGCTCCCGGGCAACAAAGCTGCGCGCCATAGGGATCACCTCCACCGGCAGGGGGAACTTGCCCAGTACGTCCACCAGTTTGCTCTCGTCGGCGATGCACACGAAAGTCTCGGCGACCGCCGCCACGATCTTCTCCCGGGTGAGCGCCCCTCCCCCGCCCTTGATCATGGTGAGATGGCGCGTCACCTCGTCGGCTCCGTCCACGTACAGGGGCAGCGCGTCCACGCTGTTCAAATCCACCACGGGGATGCCCGCCTCCTTCAGGCGCCGTTCCGTGGCGAGCGAGCTCGCCACCGCGGCTTCGATGCGGGACTTGAGCCGCTTCAGCTCGTCGATGAAGAAGTTGACCGTGGAGCCGGTGCCTACGCCGATGACGGCGCCGTCGGGCACGAGCTTCGCCGCCTCCTGGGCGGCGGCGCGCTTGAGGGCGTCCTGGGAGAGGGTGGGTTGGGTCATCTTGGGGACCTTCACGGTAGAATAGCCGCAACCGATGGCGATTGCAAAAGCGCCGCGGCCCGGGTGTCCTGCCGACATGAACGACGACTATCTCGAACGCATCCTGACAGCCCAGGTCTACGATGTAGCCCGAGAGTCTCCCCTGGAGCGGGCCAGCCTGCTCTCGGAGCGGCTGGGCAACGCCCTCCTGCTCAAGCGGGAGGACATGCAAGAGATCTTCTCGTTCAAGCTGCGGGGCGCCTACAACAAAATGGTGAGGCTTGCGCCGGCCCAGCTCGAGCAGGGGGTCATCGCCTCCTCGGCCGGAAATCACGCTCAGGGGGTGGCCCTGGCGGCGCAGAAGCTCGGCTGCAGGGCGGTCATCGTCATGCCCGTCACTACCCCGCCCATCAAGGTGGCGGCGGTGAGAAACCGCGGTGCCGAGGTGGTGCTCCACGGCGATTCCTATGACGAGGCCTACGCCCGGGCCCTCGCTCTCGCCCAGGAGCACGGCTACGCGTTCGTCCATCCCTACGACGACCCGGATGTGATCGCCGGCCAGGGTACCATCGGCATGGAGATCCTGTGGCAGCATCCCAAGCCCATCCACGCCATCTTCGTGCCGGTGGGGGGCGGGGGGCTCATCTCCGGCGTCGGCACCTACGTGAAGCGGCTGCGTCCCGACATCCGCATTCTGGGCGTTGAGCCGGTGGACGCCGATGCCATGCACCGCTCCCTCAAGGCCGGACGCCGGGTGCGCCTTGATCAAGTGGGTCTGTTCGCCGACGGGGTGGCGGTGAAGGAAGTGGGCGAAGAGACTTTCCGCCTGTGCCAGCGCTGCGTGGACGAGGTGATCCTGGTGGACACCGACGCCATGTGCGCGGCCATCAAAGACGTGTTCGAAGACACCCGCTCGATCCTGGAGCCGGCCGGAGCACTGGCGGTCGCAGGTGCCAAGGCCTATGTCGCCCGGGAGCGGATCCGGGGTGAAACCCTGGTGGCTATCGCCAGCGGGGCGAACATGAACTTCGACCGGTTGCGCTTTGTCGCCGAGCAGGCGGAGCTGGGCGAGCAGCGGGAAGCGGTGCTGGCGGTCACTATCCCCGAGCGTCCCGGCAGCTTCCGTACCTTCTGCGCCCTGATCGGACCGCGCAATATCACCGAGTTCAACTACCGCTACGCCGATCCCCGGGAAGCCCACGTGTTCGTCGGCGTATCGGTGCACAATCGGGACGAGACCCGGGAGCTCATACGAACCCTGGAGGCCCATGGCCTCCGAACCTTGGACCTTTCGGACAACGAGATGGCCAAGCTCCACATCCGCCACCTGGTGGGGGGACACGCCCCTGTGGTGGATAACGAAATCCTCTATCGCTTTGAATTTCCCGAGCGTCCTGGAGCGCTCATGAAGTTCCTGAACAGCATGGGGCGCAACTGGAACATCACCCTGTTCCACTACCGCAATCACGGGGCCGACTACGGGCGGGTGCTGGTGGGAATGCAGGTGCCGCCCGAAGAGAAGGAGGGGTTTCGCGCCTTCCTGGACCAGCTCGGCTACCGCTACTGGAACGAGAGCGACAACCCGGCCTACCGGCTGTTTCTCGGCTGAGCCGCCCCCGAAGCCCATGGACGCCCGCCGCCTGAACGATTCCGCTCCTTCCCCCCTCCAACAGGCGGAAAGGCCGACGAGGAGGATGGCGTGAGACACGGGCGGCAGCGCCCGCGGGGGACGCGCTGGCTGGCGGGGGCGGCCGCGCTGTTTCTCGCCGGCGAGCTCTTCGCCCTGCCCGCCCGGGCGGGGAGCGACGAGGACTTCATGGCGGCTCGAGAGGCGTTCCGCACCGGGAACGCGGCGCGGCTCGCCCAGCTCTCCGCCAGGCTGAAAGACCACGTCCTCTATCCCTACGTGGCGTATTACCGCTTGCGCATGGCGCTGGATCAAGCCACGGCCGACCAGGTTCGGGCGTTCGTCGAGACCTATCGCGACTCCGACGTCTCCCGGCGGCTCCAGGCCGATTGGCTGCGGCTGCTGGGGGATAAGGGACGTTGGGAACAGTTCCGTCGGGAGTACGCCCGCTACGCCGGGGACGAGATCGACTTGCGCTGCTACGCCTTCCAGGCCGCCCTGCGGGCCGAGGGGTTCGATGCGCTCCGGGAGGCGAAGCCCCTGTGGTTCACCGCCCGGGAGATGCCGGAGGCCTGCGTTCCCGTGTTCGAAGCGCTGGTCTCCAGCGGCCTGCTGACGGAGGAGGACATCTGGGCCCGGGTGAGGCTCGCCCTGGCGGCGGGGAAGACCTCCCTCGCCGCCGTCATCGGCGCCTATCTGCCTCAGGGGCAGGGGATTTCTGCCAAGACCCTGAGGGCGGTGGCGGAGCGGCCCGAACGCCATGTCCAGCAGCGGGGGGCACGTACCGCTCGCCGGGCCGACCGGGAGCTTACCCTGTTCGCTCTACAACGCCTCGCCCGCATCGACCCTGCCCATGCGGCGGGCTATTGGAGGAAGCTCGAGGCCGAGTTTCCCGCGGAAGACCGCACCTTCCTCTGGGGTCAGTTGGGCCGGGCGGCGGCTCTGGCCCATCGCCCCGAGGCCCTCGATTACTTCCGCGAGGCTGGCGATCTCGCGGGCCAGGACGACCTCCTCGCCTGGAAGGCCCGGGCAGCGTTGCGGGCGCAGGCTTGGCCCGTGGTTCTGGAGGCGATCGAGGCCATGTCGGCGGCCGGCCAGGAACAAGCCGCCTGGCTGTACTGGCGGGCTCGGGCGCTAAAGAGCCTCAAGCGGGAGGCGGAGACGGCCCAGGTGCTCTCTCGCCTGGCGGGAGAGCAGGGTTTCTACGGGTTGTTGGCGGCGGAGGCTCTAGGCGGCGGGCTTTCCCTGGAGGCACCCGCCTATCGCCCGAGCCGGGCGGAAGTGGCTGCGATCGAACGGCTGCCCGGCATCCGCCGGGCGCTGGCCTTACTGAGCCTCGATCAACGCATCGACGGCAACCGGGAGTGGGACCACGCGATCCGGGAGTTCGATGATCGCCAGCTCCTCGCGGCGGCGGAGCTCGCTCGCCAGCGCGGCCTTTGGGAACGGGCCATTCACACGGCCGAGCGCACCCGGCAGGAGCACGACCTGAGCCTGCGTTACCTCGCACCCTACCGGGAAAAGCTCGAGGAAGTGGCCCGGGAAATGGGCCTGGAGGAAGCCTGGGTGTACGGGCTGATCCGTCAGGAGAGCCGCTTCGTGGCCAACGCTCGCTCCAGCGCCGGCGCTGCAGGGCTCATGCAGCTCATGCCTGCAACCGCCCGCTGGGTCGGGCAGCAGTTGGGGATCAAGTCCTACCGCCGTGCCCTGGCGGGCGAGATCGAGGCCAATCTCACTCTGGGGATGTATTACCTCAAGCACGTCTCTGAGCGGCTCGACGGCCATCCCGTGCTTGCCTCCGCCGCCTACAATGCGGGGCCGCGCCGCGCCCAGAGCTGGCGCAGCGAGCGGCCCATGGAAGGGGCGGTCTATGCGGAGACCATTCCGTTAAACGAGACTCGGGGTTACGTGCAAAAAGTGATGGCCAACACCCAGTACTACGCAGCGCTGCTCGGCCGAGGCGGGTTGCCCCTGCTCCAGCGGCTCGGCACCATCCCTCCCAAGGGGATGTCGGATTCCTCGACGCCCGAGAGCGAGCCTTGAAGCTCCGAGGTTTGTACAATTCCGTTTTTCCTCCACTTCGTCTCCCATGTCCGATGCAAACAACATGAAGCTGGAAAAGGTCTGCGTAATCGGCGGTGGCGGTTTCGTCGGCCGGCACATCGTCCACCTCTTGGCGGCCGAGGAGATCCAGGTGCGGGTGCCGACCCGACGCCGGGAACGGGTCAAGGACGAGTTGATTCTGCTTCCCACGGTGGACGTGATGGACGCGGACGTACACGACCCGGCCACCTTGGCACGGCTGGTCGAGGGCTGTGATGCGGTCATCAACCTGGTGGGGATCCTGCACGAGGAGCGGCGCGGAGACTTCCAGCGGGTGCACGTAGAGCTGCCGGCCAAGATCATGGAAGCGATGCGACTGGCGGGCGTCCGGCGCTACCTCCACATGAGTGCCTTGAACGCAGACCCGGCAGGCCCCAGCGCCTATCTGCGCTCGAAAGGGGAGGCCGAGCGGCGGGTGCGGGAGAGCGACCTCGACTGGACCATTTTCCGTCCTTCGGTGATCTTCGGCCGGGGAGATAGCTTCCTCACGGTGTTCGCCCGGCTGCTGCGCTTCGTTCCGGTGGTCTTTCTCGCCTGCCCCGAGGCCCGCTTCCAGCCGGTGTGGGTGGAGGATGTGGCGCGAGCGTTTGTTCACAGTCTGCGGGACCGCCGCACTGTGGGGCAGGCCTACGACCTGTGCGGCCCGAAGGTGTACACGCTGCGGGAGCTGGTGGCCTACGCCGGGCGCGTGAGCGGGCATCCCCGGCCGATCGTGGGACTGCCAGATCCCCTGTCCTACCTGCAGGCGGCCCTCATGGAATGGCTGCCCGTGAAGCTCCTCACCCGGGACAACTATTACTCCATGCAGGTGGCGAGCGTATGCCATTGTGATTTTCCCGAGATCTTCGGGATCCGCCCTGCAGCGCTGGAGGCGATCGCCCCCGGGTATCTGGGCGGGTGGCACCCCCGGGCCCGATACATGTTCTTTCGCTATCGCGCCCGACGGTGATTCGGCGCCGCGCAGCGGCTGGGGCGGGGAGGGGCGCCGGGAGCCCGAGGCGGGTGGGCTTGCGGCCATGAAGATTTACCAGGTCGGCGGATCGGTGCGAGACGAGCTGCTCGGGCTCCCCATCCAAGACCGGGACTATGTGGTGGTCGGCGCCACCCCGGAGGACATGGAGCGGTTGGGCTTCCGCCCAGTAGGCAAGGACTTCCCCGTCTTTCTCCATCCCGACACCCAAGAGGAGTACGCTCTGGCCCGCACCGAGCGCAAGGTGGCCCGGGGCTACAAGGGATTCGAAGTCTATACCGCACCGGACGTGACCCTGGAGCAGGATCTCGCCCGGCGGGACCTCACCATCAACGCCATCGCCAAGGATGAAGCGGGAAACCTCATTGATCCCTTCGGCGGTGTGGCGGACCTGAGGGCGGGCATTCTCCGCCATGTGGGCCCCGCGTTCGTCGAGGATCCGGTGCGGATCCTGCGGGTGGCCCGCTTTGCCGCCCGGTACGGATTCCGTGTGGCGCCGGAGACCCTGGCCCTCATGAAGGAGATGGTGGCGAACGGGGAAGTGGACCACCTGGTCGCCGAACGGACGTGGCAGGAGCTCTCCCGGGGCCTCATGGAGAAAACCCCTTCCCGCATGTTTTACGTGCTGCGGGAGTGCGGGGCCCTCGGCCGCATCCTACCGGAGGTGGACGCCCTGTTCGGCGTGCCCCAGCCTCCGGGGCATCATCCGGAAGTGGACACGGGAGTGCACACGATGATGGTGATCGACCAGGCGGCGGCCCGGGGGTATTCCCTCCCGGTACGCTTCGCTGCCCTTACCCACGACCTGGGCAAGGCCCTGACGCCCCGGGACCGGTGGCCGCATCATTACGGTCATGAAGCGAAAAGCGCTACCCTAGCAGCGCAGGTATGCGATCGCCTGAAGGCCCCCAGCGACTGCCGGGCGCTGGCGGTCCTCGCTGCACGCTACCATGGCACGGTGCATCGAGCCCTGGAGTTGAAGCCCGCGACCCTGCTCGACCTGCTCCAGGCGGCCGATGCCTTCCGCCGGCCGGAACGCTTCGAAGCCCTGCTCGAGGCCTGCGCGGCGGACTTCCACGGCCGGCCCGGTTATGCCGAGCGCCCCTACCCCCAGGCGGACCGGTTGCGCCTGGCCCTTGCCGCCGCCAGCAGAGTGGACGCCGGAGCGATCGCCCGGGAGGCGGGCGAGCCGAAGAAGATCGCCGCGCGCTTGCGCCAGGCGAGGATTCGCGCCATCCGCGAGGCCCTCGCGGGGGAGCCGTCCCTCAAGTGAGCACGAAGACCAACAGGGTGAGCAGCAGGGAGAGCAGGATGGTGGAGCTGACAGGGAAGTAGTACTCGCGCCCGTCCCGCCGGATGCGCAGGTCTCCGGGCAGACGTCCCAGGCCGAAGCGGGCGAGGAGGGGCGTGAGCATCCCTAGCAGGGCAAGGGAGACGATCACAGTGATCAGCCATTTCAGCATGGGTGCGTTCTCGGATCTGGGCGTTCGACTATGGTAGGCGGTTCGGGGAAAAGGCGCATCCACCGTTCTTCTTTTCGATGGAGAGAGACCCTCCATGATCCACCTCTATACCTGGAGCACGCCCAACGGGCGCAAGGTTTCCATCCTGCTGGAGGAGACCGGGTTGCCCTACGCGGTGCACCCGGTCAACATCGGCCAGGGCGAGCAATTCAAACCGGAGTTCCTCGCCCTCAATCCCAATGGCAAGATCCCGGCCATCGTGGACGAAGAAGGTCCCGGCGGAGGAGCCTTCTCCCTCTTTGAGTCGGGCGCCATTCTCATCTACCTGGCGGAAAAGAGCGGAAGGTTTCTCCCTCCGGCGCCCCGCCACCGCTATCAGGTGCTGCAGTGGCTCATGTTCCAGATGGCGGGGGTGGGCCCCTTCTTTGGTCAGGCCCACCATTTCCTGCGCTACGCCCCGGAGCCGATCCCTTATGCCATAGAGCGCTACCGCAAGGAAACCCGGCGGCTCTATGGCGTGATGGACGGGGAACTCGGGAAGCGGGCGTTTCTGGCCGGCGAGGAGTACTCCATCGCGGACATCGCCACCTATCCTTGGGTGGCGCGCCACGAGTGGCACCAGGTGGATCTCGGGGAGTTCCCCCACGTGAAGCGCTGGTTCGACACAATCAGCGCCCGGCCGGCGGTACAGCGGGGAATGAAGGTTCCAGCCTGACCTTCGGCGCCTGAAATCACAGCAAGCGAGGCAATGCGGGAGATCGCGTCGCTTGCGCCCATCTCCCGGGTTTGCTCAGGCGCCGGCCTTTTCCTCCTTCTTGGGCTTTTTCTTGCTGGCCTTCTTATGCGCCTTCTTCTCCGAGGCCGTGCCCGCTTTCTCGGCTTTCTTCTCTTCCTTATGCTCCATCTTGGACTCTTTCATCTGGGGGTGCTCCGGTTGTGTAGGGCTCGCGGGCGTCGCGGGAGTCGCCGGTTGCGCGGGCTGCTGGTCCTTGGAGGCAGGGCTGGCCGGCGTGGCGGGCGTGGCCGGCGTCGCCTGGGCGAGGGCGAGGCTCGGTGCGACGATGAGCGCGATAGCGGCAGCGAGGTGACGAAGCGTGTGCATACGATTTCTCCTTTTCCAATGGCGTGGAGGACCCACGTGTGCCCATTAACGCCAGGGGGCTTTCGTCGTTGACCCTTGAGGCGCCGCCCCCAAGAAAAAAGCCCTGCCGGACAGGGTCCGGCAGGGCCTCGATTAGCCGCAACCGCCGAAAAAGCTCAGGCGGCCTTCTTCTTCGCCGCTGCAGCCTTCGCCGTGATGGCCGTCACGTTGGCTTCGGTGAGCTCGGCCACCTGCTTGGCCGCCTTCGACAAGGTATCGTAGGCGCTGGTGGCGGCGGACACCGCCGACTTCACCGCCGCCACCGCGGCGTCCGCGCCGAGGCCGGCAGGGGCGGTCTTTGCCGCCTGCTCGAGGGCTGCGATCAATTCTTGGTTGGCTTCCGCGATGCGCTCTTCCGCCAGCTTGGCCAGCTCCGTCTGGGTCTGCACCGCCACCTCGTACACGCTGCGGGCGAAGGCTGTCGCCTTCTCCAGTTGCGGCTCTGCGAGGGCGGTCTGCGCCGCCACGAGATCCTTCACGTCCTTGACCTCGACCCAGGTCTTGGCCACCCGGGCACCGTCCGCAATCGCGGTCTTGGCCGCGGAAAGGTTGAGCTCCACCAGCCGCTCCGCACCGGCCAGGGCGATATTGGCCGCCTGGACGGCGGTCTCCAGGTTGGCGCGGTTGAGCGCTACGAATTTGTCGACGACGTTCACCATGGCAAATCTCCTTCGTAAAAACTGCGTCTTTCGGGACATGCTCCGACGCAGCTCCCGAACGGTTATGCTGCATCGCAACAATTGCCATTGTAAGGTCGAGTGGAAAAAAGTCAAGAAAATTTGTGCTACGCAACAAATAAGCGGATGGGCGGGAAGAACCGCCCGTATTTCAGTTACTTAAGCGGAGATCGGTCGCCGGGGATCAGCACTGCGGCCCCTTGGAGCCGACCTTCCCTCAGTCTCGCCAGGGCCTCGTTGGCCTGTTCCAGGGGCAGGGGCGTGGCGTGGGTGCGTACCGGCACCTTGGGCGCCAACGCAAGGAAAGCTTCCGCATCCCGGCGGGTGAGGTTGGCCACCGACTGGATGCGCCGCTCCCCCCACAGGATCCGGTAAGGGAAGCTGGGGATGTCGCTCATGTGGATGCCAGCGCACACCACCGTGCCCCCCTTGACCACGGCCCGCAAGGCCGCGGGCACCAGGGCACCCACCGGAGCGAAGAGAATGGCCGCGTCTAAGGGCACTGGGGGCGCCTCCCCGGCTGCCCCGGCCCAGGCCGCCCCCAGAGCGAGGGCGAAACGCTGACTGTCTATATCGTCGGGTCGGGTGAAGGCGTAAACCTCCCGTCCCTGGTACCGGGCGACCTGGGCGATCAAGTGGGCGGCGGCGCCAAAACCGTATAGCCCCAAGCGCCGGGCGTCCCCTGCCATCTCCAGGGCCCGGTAGCCGATCAAGCCCGCGCACAGCAGGGGCGCCGCCTCCACGTCAGAGTACTGCGGCGGGAGGGGGAAGCAATAGCGCTCGTCGGCCAGGGTGTACTCGGCGTATCCTCCGTCCAACTGATAGCCGGTGAACTGGGCCGCGTCGCAGAGGTTTTCCCGGCCACTGCGGCAGTAGGTGCACGCGCCGCAGGTGTAGCCCAGCCAAGGAATGCCGACCCGCTCGCCCAGTGTGAAGCGCTCGACACCTTTGCCCAGGGCTTCGACAGTACCCACGATCTCGTGGCCGGGGATCAGGGGAAGCTTCGGGTCGGGCAGCTCCCCGTCCACCACGTGGAGGTCCGTGCGGCAGACTCCACAGGCTTGTATTCGCACGAGAATTTTTCCTGGCCCAGGCTCAGGGATCGGCAGCTCCACGGGCACCAGGGGATGGCCCGGGATTTGCAGTTGCATTCCCTGCATGTTGCCGTTTCGATTCCCTTGCCCCATATGAGCCCTCCTTCCTGGCCGACGTTGAAGATCTTAGGACCCCGGCTGTCCGAGCGCCAGGCGCCTGCCGGGATGGGCTCGGCCCTGGAGGTGCCCCGGGACGGAATGGGGCCGTTCCCGGCCGAAGGGGCCGAAGAGAAGCTCCATACCCTGCGCCGGCTTTACCTCACCCTGATCCATACCAACCAGTTGATCGTCCGAGCCCGGGACCCGAACACCTTGTTTCAGGAGATCTGCCGCATCGCCGTTGAGCATGGCGGGCTGAAGTTCGCTTGGGTGGGGCTCCTGGACCCCCTTTTAGGCGAGGTGCGGCCGGTGGCCCATGCCGGCGGGGGTGAGGACTTCCTAGAGCGGGTGCGCCGCCATGCCGGCGCCTGCCGGCCGGCGGCAAGCGAATCTGGCGACGGCCTGGGGGAGGAATGGGGGGTGAGCGGGGTCTGGGACCGGGCCGGGATAGAGGAGGGTGGCCAGCGCTCCGCCGATCCCTGCCTGCCGGCGGTCTCCCTGCCCCTCAAGCGGGGCGGGCGGGTGATCGGTTGCCTCAATCTCTATGCCGACCGGCCAGATCTCTTCGATTCCCAGGGGGTCGAGCTGCTGGGAGAGATGGCCGCCGACATCTCCTTTGCCCTCGACAACATCGAGCGGGAAGTCCAGCGCCGGCGGGCGGAGCGGGAGCTGCGCACCCTGTCCCAGGCGGTGGAGAGCTGCGGCAGCGTCATTTTCATCACCGACCGCCGGGGGGTGATCGAGTACGTGAACCCCAAGTTCACCGAGGTCACCGGCTTCACCCCGGAGCAGGCCATCGGCCGCAGCGCCCGGTTCCTCACCGCCCGGGGGCCTTCCCGGGCCCTGTACCAGGAAATGTGGCAGGCGGTGAACGAGGGACGGGAGTGGCACGGGGAGGTGCGCAACCGCACCCCGGACGGGGGACTGGGCTGGTGCATGCTCACCGTCGCGCCGGTGCGGGGGGAGGGGGGCGAGGTGAGCCACTTCGTGGCGGTGGCGGAGGATATCAGCGAGCGCAAGGCGTCCCAGGCCCAGGTGGAGCGGCTTGCCTTCTACGATCCGGTCACGGAGCTGCCCAACCGCAGCCTGTTCTCGGATCGGGTCGTTCAAGCGGTGGCCGGCGCCCGGCGCAGCGGAGAGCGGGTGGCGATCCTGTTCATGGACCTGGACCGGTTCAAGGAAATCAACGACTCCCTCGGCCACGAGGCAGGGGACCGCCTGCTGCGGCAGGTGGGGGAGCGGCTACATGCCTGCGTGCGCCCGAGCGACACGGTGGCCCGTCTGGGGGGCGACGAGTTCGGGCTGCTTTTAACTCAACTGACCGACCCCCGGGACGCCGGCGTGGTGGCGGAAAAGATCCTGCGGGCGTTTTCCCGTCCCTTCCGCATCGACATGCATGAGGTATTTTCCTCCCCCAGCATCGGCATCGCTGTGTTTCCCGCCGACGGCACCAGTTGCGAAGCCCTGCTGAAGAACGCCGATGCCGCCATGTACCAGGCCAAGGACGAGCGCGGCACCTACCGCTATTTCACCCCTGAGCTCAACGCGCTGGCGGTGCGGCGCCTGGAGCTGGAAGGGGCTATCCGGCGGGGGCTCGAGCGGAGAGAGTTCCGGCTCCACTACCAGCCCCAAGTGGACCTGGAGACGGGAGTCGTGGTGGGGGTTGAGGCCCTCATCCGCTGGCACCATCCCCAGCGGGGACTCGTGCCCCCGGCCGAGTTCATTCCCTTGGCCGAGGAAACCGGCCTCATCGTCAGCTTGGGGCAATTCGTGCTGAGCCAGGCTTGCCAGGACGCATGCCGCTGGAACGTTCGGGATTCCCAGGCCCCCCGGGTGGCGGTCAATGTCTCGGCCCGCCAGTTCCGGCACGGAGACATCCTGCGCTCGGTGGGCTCGGCCCTCGGCGCGAGCGGTTTGGATCCTTCCCGGCTCGAGCTGGAACTCACCGAGAGCGTGCTGATGAAGGACGTGGAAAGGGCGGTGACGAGCCTGCGGGAGCTCAAGGCGCCGGGGGTCGGACTCGCCATCGACGATTTCGGCACCGGGTACTCCTCCTTGAGCTATCTCAAGCGCTTCGCCATCGACGCTTTGAAGATCGACCGCTCGTTTGTGCGCGACATCGCCGAAAGTCCGGACGCTGCCGCCATCGTGACCGCCATCATCGCCATGGCTCGGCGCCTGCGGCTGCGGGTGATCGCCGAAGGGGTGGAAAACGAAGGGCAAAGGCGCTTTTTGTTGGAAAACGGGTGCAAGGTGGGGCAGGGCTACTACTTTGCCGCACCCATGCCCCAGGAGGAGCTGCTGCAATACCTTAAGCGGCACCGGGCGGAAGGCCGGCCCAGCTGATTCCCCCGCTGGATCAGGGGCCCCGGCTATGCTTCTTCAGAAAGGCGAGGATCGCTTCCAGATCCAGCGCTACCGCATTTTTGGGGCTCGAGGGGCCGCCCTCGATGACGCCGTGCCAAGCGAGGTGGCGGCGCATCCGGTCCACCACCGCCGGCCATTCCTTGGCCGTGTGGCTTTGAGGGTCGGGGGTGGCGTGGCACTGGGAGCAGGCCAGCTCGAACGCTTGGCCCTCGGGTGTGGCGAGGTCGGGATAGCGGCGGGGATCGATGGCCTGCTGCCCGTGCCGCTTGAGGTAAGCCACCAGGGTTTTCTTTTCCGCCGCCGAGGGAGCCTGCACTTCCTGCATGAGGTCTTTCATCAACGGGCCTAGGTTCCCCTTGCCCTCCATACGCCATACCATCCGATCCACGATGGTGGGCCAGTCGGCGGGGGTGTGCATGGCCGGGCTCGGCAGATGGTGGCACTGGACGCAATAGCGCTGAAGCAGCCGCGCCCCTTCCGACCGGGGCTCGGGCAGGGTGGCTGGATCGGGCCCCGGCGGCAGAATGCGGCGCAGTAGGTTGCCGTGGACTGTCTGGTCCCAGCGCTGGGCATATCGGGCCTCCAGAGGGCTCACCGGAGTCGCCTGGGCCTTGGACGGGGGGAGCTCTCCGGCGAGGGAGTGTGCGACGATCAACCCGGCTCCGAGGAGGGCAACGAGGGCACAAGCGCTGCGCACGGTGCATATCCTCCCGAAGGATTTTTTCGCCCGTCAAATTACCACAATCGCTCCGCTCGCGGACAACGGTTGGAGTGACTGCCGCCGCAATCCCCAGGCCCCGTAGAATGAAAAGTTATGACTGAGCCCCTAATACCCCTCGGCAAGCACGGCGCGCCATGGCGATCATGATTCTCGGAAAGGATGGGCAACTGGGCTGGGAGCTGCAGCACGCCCTCTCGTCCCTGGGGCCGGTCAAATCCCTGGGTCGCGCCGAGCTGGATCTGGCCGACGCCGACGCCCTCCGGTCCCGGATGCGTGAAGTCACCCCGGTATTGGTGGTGAATGCGGCGGCCTATACGGCGGTGGACCGGGCCGAAGCCGAGCCGGACTTGGCCCGGGCGGTCAACGCTGTTGCGCCCGGCGTCCTGGCCGAGGAATGCGCTCGGCTGGGCGCGGCGCTCATCCACTACTCCACCGATTACGTCTTCGACGGGGTCCGGCGCGTGCCCTATCGGGAAACCGACACCCCCAACCCGCTCAACATGTACGGCCGTACCAAGCTGGAAGGAGAGCAGGCGGTGCAGGCGGCGGGCGGAGCCTTCCTCATCTTCCGGACCGCCTGGGTATACGGGCAGCGGGGAAAAAACTTTCTGCTCACCATTCGGCGGCTTTCCCACGAGCGGGAGGCGCTTCACGTGGTGGACGACCAGGTGGGATGCCCCACTTGGGTACGACTGGTGGCGGAGGCCACCGCCCAGGTGGTACGGGCGAGCCGCATCGTGGAAACCCGGGACGCCGGCTGGCTAAGGGAGCGCAGCGGCCTCTACCACCTGGCCTGCGGCGGCGAGACGTCCTGGTGTGGCTTTGCCCGGGCCATCGTGACCCAGGTGCCAGGGGCGCGGCCCGTGCCGGTCCATCCCATCCCCACGTCGGCGTATCCCACGCCCGCCCGGCGGCCCGCCTATTCGGTCCTCGACTGCGACAAGGCGCTCCAGGTCTTGGGCGTGGGGCTGCCCTCCTGGGATGAGGGCTTGCAGCGATGCGCCGCGCATATGGCGTCGAGCGGATGAACGCCGCGCCCTACGGGGATCGCATGCGCTTCATTGGCCGCCGCCTGGAGGCGGCGACTCGACCCGGCTGTAGGCGTCCTCGAAGCGGACGATGTCGTCCTCCCCCAGATAAGCGCCCGACTGGACCTCGATCAACTGTAGGGGGATCTTGCCCGGATTCTCCAGCCGGTGGGTGACGCCGAGGGGGATGTAGGTGGACTGGTTCTCCGTGAGCACCAGGGTCTCGTCGCCCCGGGTGACCTTGGCGGTGCCCACCACTACCACCCAGTGCTCGGCCCGGTGGTGGTGCATCTGCAGGGAAAGCTTCTGCCCCGGGTTCACCGTGATGCGCTTTACCTGGAAGCGGTGGCCGGCGTCGATGCTCTCGTAGCACCCCCAGGGCCGGTACACCGTGCGGTGGGCAACGTGCTCGTGGCGATTGCGGGCGCGCAGATCCTCCACCACTTGGCGCACTTTCTGGACCTCGTCCCGACGGGCCACCAGCACCGCGTCCGGTGTCTCCACGATCACCAGGTCTTCCACGCCCAAAGCGGCCACGAAGCGCCGCTCTGCGTAGACGTAGCTGTTCCTGGCGCCGTCCAAGTGTACGTCCCCGCGGGTCACGTTGCCCGCGGCGTCCTTGGCTCCCACTTCCCACAACGCCTTCCAGGAGCCCAGGTCGGTCCAGGAGAAGTCCACCGGCAGGACCGCCGCCCGATCGGTGTGCTCCATGACCGCGTAGTCGATGGAAACCGAGGGACTGCGGCCGAAGGCCTCGGCGTCGAGCCGCAGGAAATCCAGGTCCTTGCCCGCCTTGGCCAGGGCTTCCTCGCACGCTGCCACCAGGGCCGGCTGCAGCCGCCTGAGTTCCGCGAGCATGTCCTCGGCCCGGAACAGGAACATGCCGCTGTTCCAATAGTGCCGTCCGGAGGCGAGGAAACGGGCGGCCGTCGCCTCGTCGGGTTTTTCCAGGAAGCGGGCGACCCGGTAGCCAGCCGCGCCCGCGCCCAGCGCTTTTCCCCGCTCGATGTAGCCGTAGCCGGTCTCCGCCCAGCGGGGCGTCACGCCGAAGGTGACCAGATGGCCCGCCTGGGCAGCGGGGACTGCGGCGCGGATCGCTTCCCGCAGCGCGGCTGCGTCCGGAATGTGGTGGTCCGCCGGAAGTACCAGCATCAGCGCTGCCGGGTTGTGGCGCAGCAGGTGCAGGGCCGCTACTGCGATGGCGGGGGCGGTGTTGCGGGCCGCGGGTTCCAGGATCAGCGCCTCGGGCTTCAAACCGATGCCGCGCAGGTGCTCGGCCACCAGGAAGCGGTGCTCCTGGTTTGCCACCACCACCGTGGCGCGCAGGCCCTCGAGGCCGTCGAGCCGCAGCAACGTTTCCTGGAGCAGGCTGTGCTCGGAGGTGAGGCGCAGGAACTGCTTGGGCAGCGTCTCCCGCGACATGGGCCAGAGCCGCGTGCCGGCGCCCCCTGAAAGAACCACTGCGTAGATGTCCATTCCGGGAAACCTCTCCAGCGCGAGTGAAACAGGCGTTGCCAGACTTGTACACCATCGAGTTCCCCGTCGTCCAGCGGACTGTGATCCAGGGCGGCGGGCAGAACAGCCCCGAAATCATCGCCACCAGGTATATGCCACCTGGAAGATCAGGATGAGCGCCATGGCGAATAGGGTTTTGTGGAGCCAGCCGTAATAGGTTGCGGCATGGGCGCGGCTTCTCACCCGCGTTCCCCAGACGAGGAAGAGAAGGCTTAAGAGGGTCAGGGGTACGGTGGCCAGGGCCACTAGGCGCGTGATCTCGCCCGCGCTTGCAAGGGTCGCCGCCTGGGTCGCCTTTCCGAAGAGGAAGCACAAGTTCATGATCTGGACCATGGCGGTGGGGGCGAGGCCTAGGGCCATGAAGTAGATCACCAGGGGCGGGATGGAAACGCTCACGGTGCCCGACAGAAAGCCGGCGAAGAGGCCCACACCCGCTTCCGCCGTGCGCGGGGCGCGCTTGAGCCAGTCCCAGGAGAGCTCCCGCAGCCGCCCCATGTTGAGATAGACGAGGATCATGAAGGCGAGCAGCAACTTGAGCGGCTCCGCCGGCACGGCGAGCAACACCTTGGTGCCGAGCACGGCGCCGATGGGCATGTACACGGCCACCCGCCAGTGGCGCCCCAGGCTCTCGCCCCAGCCGCCCCCCTTGGCGATCAGGTAAAGGTTGACGGCGATGTTGGGCAGCACCGTGAGAATCACCGCGGTCTTCAGCTCGGTCACTAGGGCGATCAGGGCGATGGTGATCAAGGGAAAGCCCATGCCCATGACGCCGTGGATCCAGGCGGCCGCGACCACCACCAGGACCGCCCAGACCATCCAGGGCGAAGCGATGAACGCGTCGATTTCTCCCATTCGCCAGGTCGTCCTAGGAACTTCCGGTACCAAGGAAGAGAATAGCGACCCAGGGCCGCGTAGCCATTGACCGAAGCCAATAAAGACTCGCGCCGAGGCGGGCCGCGAACCGGGGGCTGCGGCTTCTTCCGGCGCGCCCTTCAGCTTGACGCGCTAGGCGCGACCTCGCACCCAGCGGAGGGGACGGGGCGTCCAGCCGTCAGCTCATGATGTAGTTTTCGAGCTGGCGGATGATGAACTGCTGCTCGGAGATGGTGTCCTTGACCAGATCCCCGATAGAGATGACGCCGATCAGCCGATCGCCGTCCATGACGGGGAGATGGCGCACCCGCTTGTCGGTCATGAGGGCCATGCACTCTTCGTTGGTCTGATCCGGCCGCACGTAGATCACCGGGGTGCTCATGATGTCCTTCACCAGGATGTCCCGGGGCGGCTTCTCCAGCAGAAACATCTTGCGGGCGAAATCCCGCTCGGACACCATGCCCACGGGCTTGCCGTCCTCCACCACGATGAGCGCCCCCACGTTGTGCTCGGCCATCCGCTTCATCGCTTCCCGGGCGGTGGCCTCCGGGGAGATGGTGAGGACCAAATGCCCCTTGGCCTCGAGGAGCTGCCTGACGGTTTTCATACCGCCTCCCTTATTGTTGGCTGCGCTAGGTCCGTCTTTATTCTAGGCCACCCGGGAACGGGGGGCGAAGACTTCCCCGCAGGGGGGCTCCTCAGTCGATCAGCTCGTACGCGGGCAGGGTCAGGAACTCGACGAAGTGGTCGTCCGCCGTGATTTGGTCGAAAAGCCGGGCAGCTTCCTGGTAGCGGCCAGCGTTCCACGCGTCCTCTCCCAGGTAGGTCTTTACCTTGGGCAGTTCCTCCGCTAGCAGGCTGCGGAACAACGCCTTCGTCACTTTGCGCCCGTCCTCCAGGACCCCCTTGGGCGAACGGATCCACTGCCAGATCTGGGACCGGGCGATTTCGGCGGTGGCGGCGTCCTCCATGAGATGGAACACGGGCACGCAGCCGTTCCCGGAGAGCCAGGCCCCCAGATACTGAATGCCCACCGAGATGTTGTTGCGTAGACCCCCTTCGGTGATGGGCTTCTCCGGCTGGAAGTCGAGCAGGTCCCGGGCGGTGACCTGCACGTCGGGCCGCTGCTTGTCGTACTGGTTGGGCTGAGGCATGTACTGGTCGAAGACCGCCTTGGCCACCGGCACCAGGCCTGGGTGGGCGACCCACGTGCCGTCGCAGCCGTCGGTCACCTCCCGGATCTTGTCCTGCCGGACTTTCTCCAGCGCCTCCTCGTTGGCCTTGGGATCGTCCTTGGTAGGAATCTGGGCCGCCATGCCGCCCATGGCCGGTGCGTTGCGGCGGTGGCAGGTCTTGACCAGCAGCAGCGCGTAGGCGCGCATGAAGGGCGCAGTCATGGTCACCCTGGCCCGGTCAGCCAGGCAAAAGTCCTTATTGGAGCGGAATTTCTTGATGCAGGAGAAGATGTAGTCCCAGCGGCCGATGTTCAGGCCCGAGGAGTGTTCCCTAAGCTCCCACAGGATCTCGTCCATCTCGAAGGCCGCCAGTACGGTTTCGATGAGCACCGTGGCCTTGATAGTGCCCCGGGGGATATCCAAGGTGTCCTGGGCCCAGTTGAATACATCGTTCCACAGCCGCGCCTCCCGGTGGCTTTCCAGCTTGGGCAAGTAGAAGTAGGGCCCCGTGCCCTGCCGGATGAGCTCCCGGGCGTTATGGAAGAAGAACAACCCGAAGTCGAACAGGGGACCGGACACCGGCCGGCCGTCCACCCGCATGTGCCGCTCGACCAGGTGCCAGCCCCGGGGCCGCACCAGGAGCACGGCGGTCTTGTCGTTCAGCCGGTAGTGCTTGCCCCCCTGGTCGAAGGTGATGGTGCGCCGCACTGCGTCCCGCAGATTACGCTGGCCGTCCACCATGTTGTGCCAGGTGGGACAGTTGGCGTCCTCGAAGTCCGCCATGTAGGTGGAGGCGCCGGAGTTGAGGGCGTTGATCACCATCTTGCGGTCGGTGGGCCCGGTGATCTCCACCCGCCGATCCAGGAGATCCTTCGGCTGCGCGGCCACGGTCCACTCCGATTCCCGGATTTCCCGGGTATCGGGCAGAAAGTCGGGGAGCGCACCGGCATCGAACGCCTCCTGCCGCTCGGCCCGGGCGTCCAGCAGCGCCTGTACCCGCCGGCCGAATTGCCGCTGCAGTTTGGCGACGAAGGCGACCGCGTCGGGGGTCAAGATCTCGGCGAACTCCGGAGAGATCGGGGCGGTGATTTCGACACCCGGTGGATACTCGAGGGGTTTGTTCATCTGCGCACTCCCTTGGAATTGTTAGCGGCATGGAAACAGCCGATTATACTGCATTGCAGCAAACGAGTGATCGCATCAGCGAGGAGAAACCCGCTGGGCCTGTCCGTCGTCAATTTTCAAGGATAGCGCTGTCCGGAATGGGGGAAAACCCTGGAAGCGGCCCTAGAACCGGCTCATCGCGGGGTTCTCAGGCGCCAGCCGGTAGCAGACGGCGCCGCAGGAGGGCGCTGGCGGCATCTACCGCGACCACCAGGAGGAGCATGGCAGCGATGAGGGTAAGCGCTTGCTGTTGCTGAAACAGGCTCAAAGACACGTAGAGCATTTGTCCCAGCCCTCCGGCGCCGACGAATCCCAAGACGGTCGCCATGCGAATGTTGATTTCCCAGCGGTAGAGGGCGTAGGCCACCCACTGGGGAAAAACGCTGGGCAGCGTGCCGTAAAGGAAGGCGAGCGCCGGGGAGGCGCCGCTTTCCTTCAGCGCCCGGGCCGGCTCCGGGGGCGCGTTCTCCAAGGTCTCGGCGAAGAGCCGCCCCAGCACCCCGCTCGTGTGCAACCCCAGGGCCAAGGTGCCGGCAAAGGGCCCCAGCCCCGCCGCCAGCACCATGAGGGCTGCCCAGACCAGCTCGGGCACCGAGCGCAGGAAATTCAGCAAGAGCCGGGAGGGCAGTCGAAGAAGCCGCCCAAAACGCCCCGCTGCAGGGAGGGAAAGGGCGAGCCCCCCGAGCGCGGCCAGCCAGGTCCCCACAGCGGAGATGGCCAGGGTTTCTCCGATCCCTTGGGCGATCTGCCGCAGCAGGGAGAGCGAAAGATCTGGCGGAAAGAAGCCCCGGGCGTATGCGAGCATCTGCTGGGCTGCTTCGGGGGAGAAGAGGACCTGCAGGTTCAGGGACAAGGCGCCGAAGGAGAGGGCGACGGCGACTGCCAGCCCGATCCCTGCCAGCCAGCGTTCGCCCCTCATGCCACCGCCCTCCGCAGAACCGCGCTCACCCCATCGGCCAGCAGGACCAGGAGCAGGAAGGTGAGGAGCAAGGTGCACACCTCGCCCCCCTCCAGCATGCGGATCGACAGCTCCATCTGCTGGCCGAGGCCGCCGGCGCCCACGAATCCCATGATGACCGAAGCCCGCACCGCGCACTCCCAGCGATAGACGCTATAGGACACGAGCTCGGGGGCCGCCGCAGGCAGCACGCCGTAGAGAAAAGCGCCCAGGCGCCCGCTGCCCGCCTCCAGCAGTGCCCGGGCGGGGCGGGTGTCCGCCGACTCGAAAATCTCCCCGTAGATCTTGCCCAGCATGCCACCGTAGCTCACGGCCAGGGCGAGCACCGCCGCCGCCGGGCCCAAGCCCACCGCCCGCACGAGAAGGAGGGCCCACACGATCTCCGGCACCCCCCGCAGCACCGCCAGCAACAAGCGCACCATCCCCCGCACCGCCTGGCCCAGCCAGCGACCGGGTCCGGGCCCGATGCGGGAGATGGACAGGCTGCGGGTAACCGCGAAGGCGAGGGGACAGGCGATCACCATAGCCAGGAAGGTCCCCGCGGTGGCCATGGCCAGGGTTTCCAGGGTGGCCCTGAGGGTGAGGCGCAGGAACTCGGCGTCCAGGGCGGGAGGCAGGAACAGAGCGAAAAACTGGCCCAAGGTTTCCCGGTGGCTTGCGTCGAAGAATACCTTGGGGTCGAATTCGGTCCAGCGCAGCCCGGGCACCAGCAGCGCGAGGATGAGCACCGTGGCGGCGAGGCGAGGCAGCGCTGCCGGGTCCCGGTCGGGAGAACTCAATAACATAGGGGCTTGCGCACGACGCCCCGGACTGGGGCGGGGAGGGGGCGCCCGTCCTGGGTGGGCGGCACCCCAGTCTCCCCGGCGTAGAGGGATTCCAGCAAGCTGTCGGTGATTCGCACCGGCGGCAGATCGAACACGATCTCACCGTCTTTGAGGCCGATCACCCGGGGAAACCAGCGCAGGGCCAGGTCCACCGCGTGGAGGCTTGCCAGCAGAGTGACGCCTCGGGTCTGGGCCTCCCGGTGCAGCTCCCCGATCACCCGATTCGCCAGGACCGGATCCAGGGAAGAAACCGGCTCGTCGGCGAGCATCAGCTCTGGTTGCTGGTAGAGGAGCCGAGCCACCGCGACCCGCTGGAGCTGGCCCCCGGAGAGCCGGTCGCAGCGGTCGAAGAGGCGCTCGGACAAGTCCAGCCGGGCCAACGCTGCCCGGGCGCCGGGAATATCCAGGGGATAGAGGAGGGAGGCCAAGGCCTTCCACCAAGGCCAGCGGCCCAAGCGGCCGGCGAGCACTGCGGTCACGGTCCGCTGTCGGGGTGGGAGGGGGGGCGATTGATGCACCATACCGATGCGAGCGCGCAGCCGGCGCAGCGCCCGGCGCTTGAGGCGCCAGGGGTCGACCCCCAGGACCTCTACCCGCCCCCCGGTGGGCCTCAAGCCGGTGGCCAGAACCCGCAGCAGGGTGGTCTTTCCGGCTCCCGACGGGCCGATCGCCGCGACCCGTTCCCCCTGCTCGAGGCGCAAGCTCACGCCCCGCAGGGCGACCCGGCCCCCGGGGTGCCGCAGCTCGACCCGCTCCAGGCGCACGCTCACTTGATCAGCCCTGCAGCCCGGGCTGCGGCCTCGATGCCCCGGTAGTTCTCCGGCTTCGTCGGCACGTAGCGGGTCGCCCGCTGAAGGGCGAGAATTTCCCTGTGGGCCGGGTTTCCCGGGTCGAGTTTCAGGAACGCCTCCTTGAGCGTGCGCACCAGAGCCGGATCCAGATCACCCCGCACCGTCCAGTTGTAGTCGTAATAGGGGGGCGTGGTGTAGAACACTCGGACCTGGGTGGGATCCACCTTGCCTGATTCCACCAGCTTGTCCCATACGGAGGCGTTCAAGGCCCCAGCGTCGGCCCGGCCCGCCGCCACCCAGGCCGCGGTGGCGTCGTGGGCTCCGGAGAAGGCGATGCGCTTGAAATCCCGCTCCGGGTGAATACCGTTTTGCATTAGGTAATAGCGCGGCATCAGGTGGCCCGAGGTGGAGGACGGGGAACCGAAGACGAAGGTGCGCCCCTTTAAGTCGGCGAGCCCCCGGATGCCGCTGCCGGCTGCGGTCACGAACTTGCTGGTGAACGCCTCGTCCTCCTGACGCTGGACGAGGGGGATGGCATGGCCCGTGCGCGCTCGCGCCTGCACGAAGGTGAAGCCGCCGAGCCAGGCAAGATCCACCCGCCCCGCGGCTAGGGCCTCCACCACGGCGGCATAATCGGTCACGGGGACGAAGACCACCTTCATTCCCAGCTCTTTTTCCAGGTATTTGCCCAAGGGCTCGAACTTGCGCAGGAGCTCGGTGGGAGCTTCATCGGGAATCGCGCTCACCCGCAGGGTCGTTTCCGCGAAACCAAGGGTGGCGAATGCCGTTAGCACGAGGGCGAGCAGCGCACGCATGAGTTCTCCTCTCGGCTGGGTTGATACAAGACGGGCGAGTAGATGTGCGCACGCTACCACCGGGCCTGCCCTGCTTCAACCCTGCGGGCGATCGAGGGGAGATGGACGGCGGCGCAGTGAGCCCTGAAGAGGGCGTCTAGAGGAAGGAAGGGGGAATTTTGTCAGCCCTGGCTCCACGGTGACGGGGCTTGCCACAGCGCCTGACTGCGGTCACCGGCGGCGAAACCGAGGAGGGGTGCGGGCAGGCCGCGCCCGAGGGCCAGCACCTTGAAGAGTTCCCCCATTTCGGCAGGGGAGAGGAGCCGGTGGGCCTCCGCGGCCCGGGGAAGGTAGCGGGCCGCGTCTTCCGCCGGCACAGCCGCCAGCAGCTCGAGCAGGCCGCAGTTGAGGAGAAAACGGGCTTGACTTGCGTAGCCCAGCACCTCCAGCCCCGCTTCCTGGGCTGTCCGGGCAACGGCGGTGAAGTCCACGTGGGCGCTGATGTCCTGCAGGCCCGGCCATAGGAATGGATCGTCGTGGGCCCGGTGCCGGTAATGGCACATGAGGGTACCGGCAGTGCGCTGAGGGTGGTAGTACTCCCCCGTGGGGAAACCGTAATCGAAAAAAAGCAGAACTCCCTGCTCGAGAAGCCCGCCTAAGGTTCTTACCAGCGCGGGCGCGGCGAGGGAAATCTCGCTCACGTAATCTGCCGGTGCCGGGATCGCTTCGGCGGCGCGGCGTAGCTGCGGGTGCACGAGGGGGCGCTCGCGCCAGACGAAGGCCTCGTCTTCGACCGCGACGCCCCGTTCGAACAACCCTTGCTCGCGCCAGGCCACCAGGTGCACGGGCAGGGCGTCGAGTACCTCGTTTCCGATCACTACGCCGCGAAACGCTGCCGGGAGTGCTTCTAGCCACCGCACCCGGGTCCGAAGCTGCTCCGGTAGTCGGGCCAGGCGCTGGGCCTGGCGCTCCCGAAGCGCCGGACTCACCTCCAGGATCAGATACGCCTCGGGCAGCCGGTCCAAGGCCTGCAGCTCGGTGAGCAGATCCTCCGCCAGCCGGCCGCTGCCCGCTCCCAGCTCCAGCAGCGCCCCGCCACAGTGCTCGAGAGCTTGCGCCACCTGCCGTGCCAGCGTGCACCCGAAGAGGCGGGAGATTTCCGGCGCGGTGACGAAGTCCCCTTCCCGGCCCAGCTTGACGGCCCCTGCCGCGTAGTAGCCCAAGCCCGGGGCGTACAGCGCGAGCTCCATGTACCGGGCGAAAGGAATCCAACCGCCCGCGCGGGCGATCTCGCTGCGGATGAACGCTGCGACGCGCCGGCTGTGGGCCGCGGCTGCCTCATCGGGCGCAGGCAGTGGGCTCATGGCGTTGGGATCGCCCCTGTGGGGGAGGGAAGCGGCAGGGAGGAAGAACGCGTGTGGTAAATTGGCTCTTTCAACCGAACGTGGCGCAAGTGTAGTGGAAGCTGTGCTCTCGGGCCAAGTGGCTCTGGTCACAGGGGGGGCCAAGCGGGTGGGGGCTGCCATCTGCCGCGTCCTCCATGCGGCGGGCGCCCAGGTCATGATTCACCACCGGGCATCCCGCGCGGAGGCTCAAGCGCTTGCCGCTGAGCTCGACCGGCAGCGGGCTGATTCCGCCGACATCGTCCAGGGAGACTTGCTGGAGGCGGGCATGCCGGAGCGCCTGGTAGAGGCGGTGCTCGCCCGCTTCGGGCGCCTGGACATCCTGGTGAATAACGCTTCCAGCTTTTTCCCCACAGCGGTGGGCAAGATCACGGAGGCGGCCTGGTATGACCTGATCGGCACGAACCTCAAGGCGCCTCTTTTTCTGTCCCAGGTGGCAAGCCCCGAGTTGCGCCGCCGTCGGGGTGCGATCGTCAACATTACGGATATCCATGCCGAACGGCCCATGCGCGGCTACGTGGTCTACAGCATCGCCAAGGCGGGGCTCGCTGCCCTCACCCGCTCCCTCGCCCTGGAGCTGGGTCCCGAGATCAGGGTGAACGCGGTGGCCCCCGGCCCCGTGCTGTGGCCCGAAGACAGTCACTGGTCGGCCGAGATCCGCCGCCGGATCATCGAGCAGGTGCCCTTGCAGCGGCAAGGAGAGCCCGAGGATATCGCCCGTGCCGTGGTGTACTTGGTGGCTCATGCGCCTTACGTGACCGGCCAGACCCTGGCGGTGGACGGCGGGCGTTCGGTAAGCCTTTGACCCCACAGGTCGAAACAGTCTTCGCCCATGAAATCCAAGCAGTTGATATAATGCGTTTTTCTTTAGCGTCGCCGGAGCGGCTCGCAACCGCCGCCGCACTGCGTTCCTTTCATCACGGAAAACCTTATGAAATTCCGCCCCACCAAGAAAATCAGCACGTTCTATCCGCCCCAGCGCACCCTCATGGGACCGGGGCCCTCGGACATCCACCCGCGGGTGCTCTCCGCGCTCTCCCGTCCCACCATCGGTTACCTGGACCCGGTGTTCGTCGCCATGATGGACGAGCTGAAGGCCATGCTGCGCTACGCCTTCCAGACCGCCAACGAAGTGACTTTCCCTGTCTCGGGTCCGGGCTCGGTGGGGATGGAGATTTGTTTCGTCAACATGGTGAACCCGGGCGACAAGGTGATCGTGTGCCGCAACGGGGTCTTCGGCGGCCGGATGATCGAGAACGTGGAGCGCTGCCAGGGCGTGCCGGTGGTGGTGGACGACGCCTGGGGAGAGCCCGTGGATCCCAACAAGGTGGAGGATGCGATCAAGAAGAATCCCGACGCCAAGATCCTCGCCTTCGTGCATGCGGAAACTTCCACCGGCGTGCTCTCTGACGCGAAGACCCTGTGCGAGATCGCCCACCGCTATGGGCTGATGACCCTCGTGGACACGGTGACCTCGTTGGGCGGCGTGCCGGTGAAAGTGGACGAATGGGGCATCGACGCCTGCTATTCCGCGAGCCAGAAGTGCCTGTCCTGCACCCCGGGGCTGTCGCCCGTCACCTTTAGCGACCGGGTAGTAGAGATGGTGAAGAAGCGTGAAGAGAAGGTCCACAGTTGGTTCCTGGATCTGAGCCTGCTCCTCACCTACTGGGGCAACACTACCCGCACCTACCACCACACGGCCCCGACCAATAGCCTGTACGCGCTGCACGAAGCGCTCCTCATGCTGCAGGAAGAGGGACTGGAGCGCGCTTGGGCCCGCCATCGGCGCAACCACCTGGCCCTTAAGGCAGGCCTCGAGACCTTCGGGCTCGAATTCCTGGTCAAGCCCGACCATCGGCTGCCCCAGATGAACGCGGTCAAAGTGCTGCCCGGCGTGGACGAGGCGGAAGTCCGCCGCCGGCTCCTGCACGATTACAACCTGGAGCTGGGCGCGGGCCTCGGCGACCTCAAAGGCAAGATCTGGCGCTTCGGCATCATGGGCTACTCCTGCAAGATGGAGAACGTGATGCTGTGCCTGTGCGCGCTGGAGACGGTGTTCGCCGACATGGGCGTGAAGGTGGAGTTTGGCGCCGCCGAGGCCGCGGCCTACCACGCCTACGCCCAGAATCCTACCCCAATGCGCCCGGGCGATGCCGCCCGGGTGGCGGTCGCCTAGTGTTCTTTCCTGCACCGCCACCTAGGCCGAGCATAACGATCGGACCTCTAGCCCCGCAGGCAGGCGCCTTGCCCCGATAAAGGGTTTCCAAGACGGGACGCTAGCAAGCCGCGCAGCCGCGGTTTTTCGTTTTTTCATCTGAGGGCTCCCAAGCGAGCCCTCGCTCGTTTTCTGCAAGCAGACAAGGTCCCATTCCCGCTGCCTTTCGGGATCGCTCGGCGCGTTTCGGTTGGCAATGGGAAGACCCGGGCCCGTTTCTTTTGGAAACGGGCCCGGGTCTAGCGCCGACGCTGCCCGTCTATGCATAAGCGCCTATTTTTTCATGGAAAGACCCCTGGAGCCGGGAAGTATTGCCGCTGGTACGAATCCTGCAGAACGCATAGAGACCTAGTATTCAATCAACAGAGAGGTTGCGATGTCACGAAATGCCGCTCAGTGGGCCCAGCGCCCTAAGTTTCCCCCGACCCACTACGTGGACACCCGGGTCTATACCAGCGAGGAACTCTTCCGTGAGGAGATCGACAAGATCTTCAACAAGGTGTGGATCATCGCCTGCCACGAAAGCGAGATTCCCGACCCCTACGATTACCGCACCTTCCGTCATCCGGGAGGAGAGAACCTGATCATTATTCGCGGCGATGACAACCGGGTTCGCGCCTTCTATAACATCTGCCCGCACCGCGGCAACGTGATCCTTTACGATCCCTCCGGCAATGCCAAGCGGATGACCTGCATCTTCCACGCCTGGTCCTTCGACTGCCGCGGCAACTGCATCGACATCTCCCGCGGCAAGGAGGGTTATCAAGAGCGGCTCAAGCTGGAAGACGTGGGCTTGCGGGAGGTGCGCTGCGAAGTGGGCTACGGCGGGTTCGTGTGGGTCAACGTGGACGACAACGCGTGCACGCTGAAAGAATACATCGGCGATGCGCTCTCCATGCTGGAACCCCACATGCAAGAGCCGCTGGAGGTGTTCCACTATCACAAGGCCATCGTGAACACAAACTACAAGCTGTGGCACGACACCAACAGCGAGTTCTATCACGACTACATGCACTACTTTAACCGCATCACCGGCATGCTCCAGCCCGGCTACTTCGACCGCAAGTACGTGGGCTATCCCAACGGCCACGCTTCGGTGGGCTCCATGGAGATCAAGTACGACAAGTACGAAGGCAGCAAGGAGCGCAAGGTGGGCTGGCCTGGGCTCGCGCCGGGGGGGTGGATCCTGATCGACATCTTCCCGGGAATGACCTACAACCTGCGCACCTCGGTGCTGCGGATGGACACCGCCATTCCGCTGGGTCCGAACAAGGTGATCATCGAGTTCCGCGGTCTGGGACTCAAGCGCGATACCCCCGAGATGCGCGCCGAGCGCATCTTCGACCACAACATGATCTGGGGGCCCTTCGGGCGCAATCTCCACGAGGACCTGCTAGGGGTGTACGGTCAGGGTATCGCCATGCGCGACGAGCGCACCGACAGCCGCTGGGTGTTGCATGGGCGCGAGGAGAACATGACCATCCACGACGAGGGTGGCATGCGCCACTACTACGCCGAGTGGAGCCGGCGTATGGGGCGGCCGGCCTACGACCCGTTCGGCGATCGGGGGCTGGCCGGAAAGGTGGCCGCCGCTTGATTCATCGGGATAGAACGGGATACGGGGCGCCCGCCCTCCCGGTATCGCCTGCGGAGGGGCAGGGCGGCCAGAGCGAGGAGAGCCATGAGCAACGCCAGAACCACGGTCGAAGAGCTGGTGTACAAATCGTGCCTGCTTTTGGACGAAAAGGACTTCAAGGGCTACCTGGATCTGTGCGATCCGGAGTTTCGTTACAAAATCACTGCTTATAGTCCGGAAATCAAGAAGGAGATGACCTGGCTGGAGCACGACAAAGCCGGGATGCAGACTCTCTTCAACAATCTTCCCCGCCACAACAGCGACCATTCCCCTCTCACCCGCCACGTCACCGTGTATACCGTGACGATGGACGACGCCAAGAAGGAGGCTCGGGTGGTTTCTGGCCTGCAGGTCTTCAAGACCAGCTTGGACGGAGGCATCACGGAATTGTTCGGCGTGGGCAAGCTCTACGACACCGTGCGGATCAACGGGGACGGCGCCAAGCTCCTGCACCGCAACGTGCGGCTCGACACGCGGATGCTGGGCATCGGCTACCACATTCCGTTTTGACTACCGCCGGCGGTGCAAGCGCCGGTGATAACGACAAAGGAAGAGGATGAAGGTGCAGGTCAACGCCCGCAATCGGGCGTATCAGTTCGAATGTGCCCCGGGGGAGAAGATCCTGTTTGCGGGGTTGCACAACGCCGTGGACCTGCCCTACGAGTGCGGCAGCGGCACCTGCGGCACCTGCAAGGCCAAGCTGATCGAGGGTGAAATCCACGATCCCTGGCCCCAAGCGCCGGGCACGCGCTATTTGAAACCCGCCCAGGGCGAGTTCCTCATGTGCCAGTGCGAGCCGAGGAGCGACTTGGCGATCGAGGTGGCGAGTTTCGTCTACCACGCCGACCCGGGCGCCTGTCTCCCGTCTTTCTACCAGGGACGTGTCGAATCGAAGACGCTCCTCACCCACGATGTGCTCGCTTTTCGCGTGGCGCTCGATGTCCCCATGGATTTCGACGCTGGCCAGTTCGTGCTGGTGGAGGCTCCGGCGGTGCGGGGCTTTCGCGGCTACTCCATGGTCAATTTCGACCGCCAGGCGCGGTGCTTGGACTTCGTGGTGAAGAAGAAGACCGGAGGGGGTTTTACCGAGTGGTTGTTCGACGGATGCGCGCCCGGGGCGCAGCTTCGACTCTTTGGCCCCCTGGGCAAGGCCACCTTCTACCCGGGGCTTGGCAAGAACGTGCTGTGCATCGCCGGCGGCAGCGGGATTGCCGGCATGATGTCCATCCTCTCCCGCGGCTGCCAGGAGCGCTACTTCAGCCAGTACAAGGGTTATCTGTTCTTTGGCGTGCGCTCCGCACGGGATGTCTTTTATCTCGAAGCGCTGGAAGGCTTCCGCCGGGAGTTTCCCAATAACCTCGAGATCACGGTGGCGCTCTCCGACGAGCCCGTGCCGGAGGCGCTTGCTCGCCGCTACCCGGGACTCGCCTTCGACCAGGGGCTGGTGCACGAGGTGGCGGCGCGGCGCATGGAAGGCAGGTACCAGAACGTGCGGGCCTATCTCGCCGGCCCGCCGCCTGCGGTGGAGGCGGCCATCCGCATGCTGCTGCTCAAAGCGAAACTGACCACCGACAACATCCGCTACGACAAATTCAGCTAAGGGCCACGGCGTGAGCAAGAAAATGGTATGCCGGGTGGAAGAGGTTCCGGCCGGCGCTCTGAAAGAGGTCGAGGTGGAGGGAGGGCTTAAGGTGCTGGTGGCCAACGCGGGCGGCGACTTTTACGCCTGCCAGGCCATCTGTCCCCACCAGGAGGTGCCCTTGTGCGAGGGCCTGTTCGATGGGCAGGTGCTCACCTGTCATATGCATCTGTGGCAGTGGGATATCCGCACGGGCGCGCCCCAGGGCCTGGCGGAATCGCCCCTGCAGCTGTTCGACATTACGGTGGAGGACGGGGCGATCTATCTGACGCCCCCGAGCGCCCTCGATTCCTCCGAGCTGTTCAAGGGACTGCCTCGGGAGACCCTGGCGCGGCTCCAGGCGTTGTGCAAGTCGGAGATCCACCCGGAGGGAAGCACCCTGTACCGGGTTGGGGATCCTGCGGAAGACCTCTACATCCTGGAGAGCGGACGGGTGGAGTTCCTCATCGGGCGCGACGAGCGCACCACGCCGGCAGGATTCGTGCTGCGCACCGGCGAAGTGTTCGGTTGGGCGGCCCTGATGGACGGGCAGCCGTCCCGGATCGCCCGGGCGACCTGCCTGGAGAAGTCTTCGGTGTTGCGGATGAACGGAAGAGAGGTGCTCAAGGTTTTGGAGTCGGACCCGGCGTCGGGGTATCTGGTGATGCGGCGACTGGCCGAGCTCATCACCCGCTACCTCACCGCTTCTGGGGCGAAGTAGCAGGCGTTGGCGACCCGGGGCGGATAGCCGGACTCCTGGTGACCGCTTTGGAACAATAAGAAGTGCGGAAGGTCGCGCGTTCAATCATCCTTAGGAGATAGGAGGGCAAAATGAGCATTTCATCGAGCGAGCGTTTCAAGGCAGGGGCACGGCGGGTATTGGGACTGGCAGGAGCAGCCTTGCTCGCACTCTCGGCGAGCGCCGGCCACGCCCAGCAGACCCTGAACTTCGGCAAGCCGGGCGAGCCGGTGAAGCTGGTGGTGGGCTACCAGCCGTATTACACCGAGTCCTGGTCGGGCGTGGTCATGCGCAGCAAGAAGTTCTACGAGAAATACTTGCCTAAGGGCTCCCAGGTGGAATTCCAGATCGGACTCCAGGGAGCCATCATCGTCAACAACATGCTGGCGGGCAAGCAGCACATCGGCTACATGGGGGACATGCCGTCCATCGTGGCCACTACCAAGCACGAGGTGGCAGACATCCGCATCGTGGCCAACCTGGGGCTGGGCTGGGATCAGTGCAACGCGTTCCTGGTGCGGACCGACGCACCCCAATTCAAGAGCGACAAGGAAGCCATCCAGTGGCTGAACGGCAAGCAGGTAGCGGTGCCCAAGGGGAGCTGTACCGACCGCTTCGCCCAAGCGGTATTCAAAAAGTACAACGTCCAGCCGGCGGCCTATCTCAACCAGAACATCGAGGTGATCACCAGCGGCTTGCGTGCCAAGAAGCTGGACGCGGCGGTCATGTGGGAACCCACCACGTCCCGGCTGATCGAAGAGGGGCTGGCACGGCTGGTGGCTACCGGCCGTTCCGCCCAGGAGAACGACGGCGGCTTCCTCGTCATGCGGGCCGACCTGATCCAGCAGCGTCCCGATGTGGTGAAGGCCTGGTTGCAGGCAGAGCTGGACGCCCAGCTTTTCCTGGCCGATCCCAAGAATGCGGCTGAAGTAGTCAGGATGGCCCAAGAGCAGACCACCGGTTTTCCGGCCAAGGCGTTGTGGAAGGCGGCCTACGGAGAACATCCCAAGGAGGCCGGGGGCGGGCCGGAGCGCATCCTCCTCCACTACACCATCACGCCCGAGGCGGAAGAGCTGATCAAGCGGGCGGCGGCCTTCCTCTACGAGATCAAGGCCATCAACACGCCGACTGTGCGGCCCGAGGCGGTCATGCCCCAGTTCACGCGGGAGATCCTCAAGGAGCGGGGCTTGACGGCGCCCATCGGGGTCGTCAAGGCCTTGCCTGAGTCGGAGTTCCAGGCGGCGTTCAGGCAATAAGGGCACCGGTGGTCGGCCGCTGCATGGCCGACCACCGCCGGTCCACAGGGGTGACATACACTTCGATAAATCCCCAGGAGGAGGTGACGGCATGGAATTGGTAACCGGCGCGGTCCGGGCGGGAGACACCGTCGGCCTGCTCAAGAGCGCGATGCCGTTCCAGGTGGTTTCCAGCGAGATGCTGGGGGCCATCGCGGGGGCGGCGCGCCGGGTCTCGTACAAGGCTGGCGAGGTGATCTACAACCGGGGCGACCGGGCCGACGATCTTTTCGTGGTGATGCGCGGGCGCGTGGAGCACGTCCTGGGGCCGGGAGCCGGCGCCACCAACCTGCTGCGCATTCTGGGGCCAGGCGAAGTGTTCGGCTGGGCGGCGCTGCTCAAGAGCCAGCCCTACCGGTTGGCCAAGTGCACCGCCGTGGAAGACGTGGAGTGCCTGGCCATCAACGGCGACGCCCTGCTGCGCATCCTCGAGTCGGACCCGGAGACGGGCGACGTGGTCATGAGCCGCTTCGCCACCATGATCACCCGGGATTTCACCGTGCCCGAGTGGGTAGCGCAACTGCGGCCGGTGGGGCGACGCGCTTCGCCCCAGCAGTTGACGGGGCTGGCCCTCACCATGTTCCGGCTGGCCCAGTGGCTGAAAAGCCCGCGCCCTTACCTCATGGCGATCGGCTTTTCCCTGGTGCTCGGATTTTGGTACCTGGCGGTGGAGGTCTGGAAGCTGCCCCGTTTCGAGCAGATGCCGGGGTTGACCGCCGTGATCAAAGAGTGGCTGAGCCCGGACCCGGCCTATGGTCTCTCCATTTATACCCCCGAGTACTACCAGCACATCTGGGTGAGCTGCCGGCGGGTGGGCATCGCCTTCTTCCTCGCCACCGCCCTCGGGGTGCCGCTCGGCCTGTTCCTCGGCTGGTCGGAGAAGTTCAAGGAATACGTCTTTCCGGTGTTCGAGACGCTGCGGCCAATCCCGATCCTCGCCTGGGTTCCGCTGGCGATCCTCATGTTCAAGGGCTTGGAAACGCCAGTGATCTTCCTGACCTTCCTGGCCTCCTTCTACGCCACCGCCTTGAATACCATGTTGGGGGTGCAGTCCATCGACGAGTCCTATTTCCGCGCTGCCTATTGTCTGGGGGCTAGCCGCTGGCAGACCTTCCGCCACATCATTATCCCCGGAGCGCTGCCCTTCATCTTCACCGGGTTGCAGATCTCGGTGGGGGTGGCCTGGTTCTCCCTGGTGGCTGCGGAGATGGTGTCCGGGCAGTTCGGGCTGGGATATGTGATCAACAATTCCTATACCACCGTGCGCTATCCCACCATCATTATCGGCATGGTGACCCTGGGCGCGGTTGGTTACATCACCAGCGCCATGGTGCGGATCGTGGGGGATCACCTGATGCAATGGCGGGTTCGCGAGCTCGCCTTGGGAGGGCAGACATGATGAGGGAGCCGTCCGCCAACTTTGCGCCGCTCGGTCCGACGGCAAGGGGCGCCATCCGCATCCAGGACGTGGTCAAGATCTACGACCCGGAAGGGGCGGCGGTGCTGGCGGTGGACCATTGCTCGGTGGACATCGCTCCCGGCGAGATCTGCATGATCGTGGGCCCTTCGGGGTGCGGCAAGACCACCCTGCTCAATGCCATCGCCGGCTTCCACAGCATCAACGCCGGCGCCATCTATCTGGACGGGGAGATGCTGTGCGGCCCGGGCAAGCCCAAGGCCGAGCCGGGCCCCGACCGCATTGTGGTGTTCCAGAACGGCGCCCTCTTCCCATGGAAGACAGTTTTGGAGAATGTGGCCTTCGGCCCGGTCATGCAGGGCAAGATGACGTGGAAGGAGGCGTATGAAAAGGCGCGGGGGATGATGGCGGATGCCGGGCTCTCGGGCACCGAGCAGAACTATCCGGGAGAGCTGTCCTCCGGCGTACGTCGGCGGGTCGAGATCGTGCGGGCCCTCATGAACGACCCCAAGGTGCTGCTCCTGGACGAGCCGTACCGGGCCCTGGATTCCCTCACCAAGTCGGTGATGCACGAAGCGTTGCTCGAGATCTACTACAAGAACAAGGTCACCATCTTCTTCATCACCCACGACCTGGAAGAAGCCATCTTCCTCGGACACCGGGTGGTCATCATGACCACGCGCCCGTGCAAGCCGAAGAAGATCCTGGAGGTGGATATTCCCCATCCGCGGGATTACAGCGTGCTGACGGCACCGCGTTTCCGCGAACTGATGGACGAAACCATAGAAGCGGTCCACGAGGAAGCGCTGAAAGCCTTCGCCGCCGGAGAGAAGGAGGGTTGATCCGTGAACGTGGCAGCGCTCAAGAAAACCCTGCTCAGCCGCACCATGAGGCGCGGCATCGTGTCCATCATGGTGTTCCTGGTCCTGTGGGAGATCGGCTCCCGCTGGAAGGAGTGGTTCGGCTTCGAGCTGCCCTGGATCGGGGCGGTACCAGCTCCTTCGTCGGTGATCCAGGTGTGGCTCGGACTGCTTTACGATGCGGGTTACTGGCTGAGCTGGTACAAGAGCACCTTGCGCGTGTTCGCCGGCTTCCTCGCAGCCATGATTGTCGGCATTCCCTTCGGGCTCATGATGGCCATCAGCCGCACCGCCTACGGCGTCCTGTTCCCCCCTTTCGAGGTGCTGCGGCCGATCCCCCCCCTCGCATGGGTGCCGGCCTCCATCATTTTCTGGCCGACTCAAGAAATGTCCATCGCCTTCGTCACCTTCCTGGGGGCGTTTTACACCATCGTGATCAACGTGCTGGGCGGCGCCCGTTCCATCGACGTGCGCTATTTCCAGGCGGCCCGCTCCATGGGAGCGACCCGCTGGAACGTGTTCCGCCGCATCATCCTGCCCGGCACGCTGCCCTCCATTGTGGTCGGGGCAGCGGTCGGGATGGGGATCACCTGGGAGGTGGTCGTGGCCGCGGAGATGATCTCCGGCGGCGGGGGCGCCATCCAGGCGAGCGGGGCAGGCGGCGGCCTTGGTTTCTTCATCTGGAACTCTTACGTCGGGGGCTCTTACCAACAGATCGTGGTGGGCATGATCTCCATCGGGATCGCGGGCTACATCTCCAGCGGCATCGTGCGCAAGCTGGGCGAGCTGTTTACCCCCTGGTTGAGAGTCCGGTAAAACGCGGGAGGCGCTGCGATGGTGACGGTGTTCAAGGCAAACCCCGGAAGCGGCCTGGGCAAGGTGCAAGCTGGGGAAATCGAGGTCAACCAGGTGGGCAAGTCCTACGGCGTGGAGCGGTTCGCCAAGGCGGTGGTGAAGGATTGCTCGTTCACGGTGCAGCGCCACAAGCTCACCGTCATGATCGGCCCTTCCGGCTGCGGCAAGAGCACCCTGATCCGTCTAATGGCGGGTTTCGAGCGGCCTACGAGCGGTACCATCACCCTGGACGGCTGCCCGGTCACGGGGCCCTCCCATGACCGCCTGGTGGTATTCCAGGAGACGGCCTTATTCCCGTGGATGACCACCTATGAGAACATCATGTACGGGCCGAAGGCGCGGGGGGAGGACAACCAAAAAAACCGGGATTTCGCCGAGTTCCTGCTGGACAAGGTGGGGCTCACCCAATTTCGCGATAAATACCCGAACCAGCTCTCGGGCGGGATGCAACGGCGCGCGGAGCTGGCTCGCGCCATGATCAACAACCCGGCCGTCATGCTTCTGGACGAGCCATTCCGCGGGCTCGACGCCATGACCAAGGAGCTGATGTGGGAGTACTACGCCGCGCTTTTCGAGGAAACCCGCCGCACCAACTTTTTCGTCACCACCGACATCGACGAGGCGATCTTTCTCGCTGACCGGCTGCTCATCATGACCAACATCCCCACTCGGGTGCGGGCGGTGCTGGAGGTGGACGTCCCGCGGCCCAGAAAACTCAAGGACATCGTGGAGAACGACCGGGCCAACGACATCAAGATGGAGGCCCTGTCCCTGCTCCACGAAGAGGCGATGAAATCCTTCGCCGGGGGCAGCAAGGCCGCGGCGGATTTCGTAGAAGCCTATTCCCGCAGGATCGCGAAGCGCTGATGGACTGGTTGCTCAACCGGGAAATGGTAATCGCCCTGGCGGTGATGGGGGCGCTGGCGGCACTTGCCGCCTCTCTGTTCCAGGAGCGACTCGGTCATGTGCGGGCTGCATGGCTCAACCGTTGCGCCTACGCCTTGACCGGTGCCAGTATTGCGATCTTTATCGTCCTTGGATTTATGACTTCGTCGTGAGCAACAGCAGGCGGATTTTCGGAAGGACAGCGAGGAGTCGGAAGTGACGGCAAGAATCATCGACGGCAATGCCGTCGCTGCCCAGGTGCGGGCGGGTTATCGTGGGCGGGTGGAGGCGCTGAAAGCGCGCGGCGTGGTGCCGGGGCTCGCGGTGGTGATGGTGGGGGAGAACCCCGCCTCCAAGGTGTACGTGGGCAACAAGGTGAAGGCCTGCCGGGAAGTGGGGCTGCACTCGGAGGTGCACAGTTTTCCCGCCGACACCCCCCAGGAGGAGGTGCTGCGGGCGATCGAAGCGCTCAACGCCGACCCCGCCATTCACGGCATCATCGTTCAGTTGCCCCTTCCGCCCCACTACAACATGCGCCGGCTCCTGGAGGCCATCGACCTTTCCAAGGACGTGGATGGCTTTCACCTGTACAACGTGGGGGGGCTGGTGATCGGCGACACGGTCTTTCCCCCCTGCACCCCCTACGGAGTACAGGTGCTGCTCGAGCACACCGGGATTCCCATCGAGGGGCAGAACGTGGTGGTGGTGGGCGCCTCCAACATCGTGGGCAAGCCCATGGCCTTGATGCTGCTTGCCCGGGAGGCGACGGTGGCGATTTGCCACATCAAGACGCGGGAGCTGGCCCAGTTCACCATTTTGGCCGACATCCTGGTGGTGGCAGCGGGGCGGCCCAGCCTGATCACTGCCCCCATGGTCAAGCACGGGGCGGTGGTGATCGACGTGGGCATCAACCGGCTGCCGGACGGGCGGCTGGTAGGGGATGTGGATTTCGAGGCGGTGAAGGAAAAGGCGTCCTGGATCACCCCGGTGCCCGGGGGCGTAGGGCCCATGACCGTGACCATGCTCTTGGGCAATACCATCGCCGCCGCCGAGCGGCAGCTCGAACGGGGGCTCAAGGAACCTCTCAATGCGCCGCGCGCAGAGCGGGTTGCGGGCGCGAAAACGGGCAGAGGCTAGGCGCGAAGTTACAGCCGGAGCGGGAATACGGCGCGGCCGAGCAACACCGCAGCTGCCGCCTTGCCGCTGCAACCCGAAGGGGCGGGGCGGTTCGGGTACATGATTTTGTCACGGCTTCGCTTGTGTACGTTAAGTACACGATGTTCGCCGTTTCGCACGCTGCATCCCGGCTCACCTCAGTTACGCCCGTGCGCGGCGTGTTCAGAGGTACCACACAGGTGAAGTCCGGGTGGCCGTCTGATCACTCTGCCGGGCTTCGCGGCAGTTGCTTCATCGGGTCGTAGAAGGGCAGCCGCGCCACGCGACCGGTCAAGGAAGGCCCCAGTCGCACCCGGGTGCCCGGGTGGCGGTCTTCCGGATGGACGAAACCCATGCCGAGCGTGCGGCCGAAGAGGGCGGAGAAGCAGGCGCTGGTGAGCACGGCCAGGCCGGGTTCGGGCGTCGGAAGGCCTGGGGATGGGGCGGGCGCTTTGACTTCCTCTTGGAAACGCGGCTCGGGGAGAAGCCCCACCAGCCTTTTCTGCTCCGGACGGCGGACGAGGGCGGCTGCGCCTAAGTAGCGCTTGCGGGCGGAAAGCAACCGGCCGAGGCCCAGCTCCTCGGGAACAACGGGGCCCGCCAGCTCCCGGGCAAAAAGGATGAATCCCGCCTCCACCCGCAGCGCGTCGGCCGCGACGAACCCGCATTCCACGAGGCCGTCCTGACGGCCCATCTCCAGCAATCCTTCCCACAGCGTTTGCGCTGCCGCAGCTTCGACGAAGATTTCATAGCCCAGCTCTCCGGTATAGCCGATGCGAGCCACGAGGCACGGCTCGCCGAGTACGCGAGTTTCCGCGAAACCGAAGTAATCCGGCCATGGTCCCGCGCCGCAGCGCCGGAGCAGGGCAGCGCTGGCAGGCCCCTGGAGAGCGAGCACGGCTTCCCGGCCGGAACGATCCAGGATCTCCACGTCGAAGTCCGCTGCCAGGCGCTGCACAGGGTCGATGTCCGAGCGCCGTCCGGTCACGATCCAATAACGCGCCTCTCCAATGCGCCAGACGGTAGCGTCGATGAAAACACTCCCATCCTCCCTCAGGAGCAGGGTATAGGCGAGCCGGCCGGTGGGGAGCCGGTCCAGGTCCCGGGTTTGCAGGCGGTGGAGAAACGAAAGGACCTCCGGTCCCCGCGCTTCGAAGCAGGCCATGAAAGAAAAATCGTAGAGGCCCGCGGCGGTACGGGTGGCCCGCTGCTCTGCGAGCGGATCGCTGAAGAAGCGGGGAACGAAAAGCCCTGGGCCGAAGGGGTCCAGGGACACGCTACGGGCGCGGAAGGCGGCGGTAAGGGGAGGCTCCGGAAGACTCGTCTGCACGGATTACCACAAGGACTTGTTCGGCCACGAATAGACGCGAACGCTCGCGAATGATAAGACACCCCGTTCTTATTCGTGAAAATTCGTCCGCGCCTGCCGCCTACACGACGCTCAAGGCTCGCGCCAAGAGCCCTGCACCCACCACGACGCACAGCACGGCGACAAAGCGGCGCACGAGCTGCACGTTCACGGCATGAACGATCTTCACGCCGACCGCCACGCCCACGATCTCCATGACCGTAACCGGGATAGCCACCTGAAAATTGATCGTGCCGTATTGCAAGTTACCCAGGGTCCCTGAGGCGGCCGCCAGGATCTGGATCACTTGAGATACGCCGATGGTGGGCAGCGCCGGAAAGCCGAACAACACCATGAGAGGTACGGAGAGGGCCGGACCGCCCACGCCGGTGAGTCCGGAACCGAAGCCGGAGACGGCGCCGATCGCGAGGAGGAGCGCCTTTTGTCCCAAAGGGTGGTCCTCCAGCGCCGGGCTAGGCGCCCCGTGCCAGGAAGCGAGGGTATAGACTCCGGCGAAGATAATGATCCCGGCGAGGAGGGCGCTCAGGGCCGGGGCCTGGAGCCGCGAATTGGCCCACGCGCCGAAAAAGGCGAACACGGCGGCGCCGGCGCACACCGGCACCGCCAGGCGCCAGTCGATGCTGCCGCGGCGCTGAAACAGCCAACTACCGAGGAGCCCGGTGAAGAGGAAGGTGAAAAGAGCGGTCGCCATCGCCTCGTGGATGGCCAGGCCAGCTAATGCGGTAAGGGCGGGAATCAGCAAGATTCCCCCGATGCCTACCGCGCCGATCAAGGCGCCCACCAGGAAGGCGACGGCGAGCAGCAGGAGCAGAGTCACTTCTGCTCAACGATGTGGTGGACGGGCAGCTTGCTCATGTGCCATTCGCCCGTCTCGGCATCGTATTGGGAAGCGACGAAAACGTGCCACTCGGCGTCGTTCAGCTTCGGGTAATCGGCGCGATAGTAGTAGCCCGGCCAGCGGGTTTCCTGGCGGAACAGGGTATGCCGGGCCACCGCTTCCGCGGTGAGGACCCGGTGGTGGAGCTCCCAGGCTCTCTGGAGCTGGTGTAAGTCCTCGGCGCCGAGCTGCTCCAGGTCTTCCTTGAGCATGGTGAGCAGTTCCAGGCCCCGCTTGAGCAGCGGCTCGTTGGTGACGTAAAAAGTGCTGTATCCGCCCACGTACTCGTCCATGAGCTTTTCCAGCCGCTGCAGACCGTGGAGAGGCAGCAGATAGCCCGGGGCGACGGTGCCGGCAACGATCTCGTTCCTGCCCACCCGGTAGTTTTCCAGCGGCTTGAAGACGGCCTGCTCCAGCTTCTTGACCCGTGTCTCGTCCAGCTGGGGCTCGTCGCCTTTCCGGTCCAGGACGTAGCGCACCGCCGCCTTGCCGGCCAGCCTTCCCTCGGTGAAGGAGCCGGAGGAGAACTTGTGGGCGGATCCGCCAATGGTATCCCCCGCGCCAAACAGCCCCTGCACCGTGGTCATGCGGTTGTATCCCCACTGGTAATCCGAGGGCGCCACGTCTTCCGGCCCGCTCGCCCAGGCGCCGGAGCAGGTGGCGTGAGACCCCATGACATAGGGCTCGGAGGTGATCAGCTCGGAAGGTCTCTCTTTGGGGTCGATGTTCTGGGACGCCCAGACCACCGCCTGGCCGATGGTCATGTCGAGGAAATCCTCCCAGCCGATCTCCTCTTTTTCCTTGGTGTCGAGGACGTGCTGGGTCTGCATGTAGATCGGGCCGCGGCCTGCCTTCATCTCCTCGATCATGGCATGGTTGCGCAAGCAGGTCGGAAACGGCTGGCTCTGGGTGTACTTCTCCCCGACCATCTCCTTGAGCTGGTCCAGATACTTAGCCTCGTAGCTCTCCCCGTAGGCATTGGTTGCCTGGGACTTGAGCAGCAGGAACCAAGCGCCGACCGGGCCGTAACCGTCCTTGAAGCGGGCGAGCACGATGCGGTTCTCCATCTGGATCATCTTGGCGCCCGTCGGTATCAGGAGACCGTATGCCGATGCGCTGCTCCACGGCGCGTACCAGGTGCGGCCGGTGCCTTCACCGATCGCCCTGGGCCGATAAATATGGGAAGCGCCGCCGGCAGCCACGATCACCGCTTTCGCCCGGAAGACGTAGAAATCTCCGCTACGCACACTGAAACCGACGGCGCCGGCAATCCGGTTGGGATTGGTCTTGTCCGTTAACAAGTGGGTGACCATGATGCGGTTGTACACCTCGCTCGCGGCCTTCCTGGCGGCTTCGGCGATGATCGGCTTGTAGCTTTCACCGTGGATCATGATCTGCCACTTGCCTTCCCTCAGATACCGGCCGGTCTGAGGGTTCTTCATGATCGGTAGGCCCCACTCCTCGAATTTGTGCACGGTGGAATCGACATGCCGCGCGATGTCGTAGACCAGGTCTTCGCGCACCAGGCCCATGAGATCGCCGCGCGCGTAGCGCACGAAGTCCTCAGGCTGGTTCTCGTTCCAGCGCATGCCCATGTAGCAGTTGATCGCCGACAGCCCATGGGCGACGGCGCCGCTCCTTTCGATGTTCGCTTTTTCCACCAGGACGATCTTCAGGTCCCGGCCCCAGTAACGAGCTTCGTGAGCGGCCCCGCAGCCGCCGAAGCCGCCGCCGATGACGAGAATATCCGAGTCCACGAAGCGGGTTCTTCTGGCCATGGCGTCACACCTTTTCCAGACGGGACAGCGTGGGCAGCGCCCCCACTTTGAGTGCCTCGGGCTCGTGGGCCAGTAGCGGGGAGGCGAAGGCCTTGGTGTCAGGCCGTTCGTATTCTGACGGCGGCTTGATGGAGCCCCAGGGGGTGGTCCTGATGGGGAAGATGAACTCCTTTACCCGGCCATCGCGGTAACGGATCTTCCAGTAGACGCGGTTGCTCTGCCGGTCGCGAACCACCCGCACCTTGTGGCCAAGGGGCGCGAAGTCGGAATAGCCTCGGACGTCGATCGCGTGCTGCGGGCAGGCTTTGACGCACGAGTAGCATTCCCAGCAAAAATTGGGCTCGATGTTGTAGGACCGGCGGTACACCGGGTCGATGTGCATGATGTCGGACGGGCAGATGTCCACGCATTCGCCGCAACCGTCGCAGCGCGTCATGTCCACGTAGGTCGGCATGGCTTCAGTTCCTGCAATGGAGGCCGCCGGCGGGCGTCGGCAGGTCGGAGGCGCCGCTCGCCTCCTCGACCCTGCGCTGGTATGCCACGGCGGGCTTGTAGAACATATGGGCGAACTTGGACCAGGGGACGGTGACGAAGAGCAGCGTCGTGAAGAAGATATAAAGACCGAAGAACAGCAGGTGCGCTGCTCGGCTGTCGAAGGTCGTTTGTACGAAATGCCAGACGAGGGCAAGAGCGGCGCTCAGCAAGAGCAAGCCCACGAAGAGGTCCGCACGCACCAGCCGGAAAGGCGAGTGGCCTTCGTAGGCCACGTTCACCCTGAGGAAAAAGAAAAACCATAAACCGCCGGCGAGAATCATCAGGGCGCCCAGATTCCACAAGAGTGGCAGGGCGGCCGGCGTATGGGCGGCGGTGGAATAGCCGAAGACCATCACCAAGGTCGTGATCACGTAGAGCAGAAAGCCGTACATCATCAGGAGGTGGGAGATGCGCCGGGGTGTTTTGCAGAACTCGCCGGAAACGGCGGCTTCGGCGGCGGTCCTGACTGCCAGGGAGACCGTCTCGGCAACGGATAACCTGCGCCGCGCAGCCGCTCTCACTCTCTCGCGCCGCAAGGCAAAGTATTTGGCGCTCTTCTTGTGATAGAGATCGAATAGCGTCCCGACAATGACCGCCACGATCATGAGCAGGACATAGGCCTGTATGGCCGCAGGCGGGAAGAAAGCCGTAAGATGGACGAACGGATTGCTGGTTAACATGAACGCCCCCTTCTCCCGAATTGCGCGGGTCGGCGCTTCGAGCGGTTGCGGTCAGACCTCTTTGCGCCCGCGCCCCTCTTCCTCTGCAGGCTCGACCTCTACTCCTCCTCCGCTACGCGTGTCCAGGCTCGACCCTTATTCGAATTTCTTAACGCGGACGGTCCAGGAGAGAAAATAGAAAAATCTTTTATTCACATAAAATGTTTTTTCTCTCTGTTCCCGTGGCTTAAGTTTTCTATCATCCGGAAGCGAACGAGGTGAGTTCTCCGGTGATGAGGAAGTTGAGCTGTTTCATCACGTGGTAGCCCATGCTGTGATCCCGGTCCATGGCTTTGAGGAATTCATTGCCGTTGATCGCCAGCACCCTGCAGGCGGTGAGGCAGCAAGCGGTGGCGATGCGCCGCTGGGCCCGCTCCACCACGGCTGCCCAGCCAAAGATCTCGCCGCTGCGGATCAGTTCCCCGGCCGTGGCTTGGCGCCCGCCGCGGCCGATGGTAAAACGCACCAGCCCCTCCACTAGCACGTAGAAATCCACCGCCTGATCGCCCAAGTTGTAGATCTCGGCGCCTTGCGGGTACTCCTCCACCCGGAACAGGGGGGCGAGTGCTGCCAGCTGATCCGTCGTGAGATCAGCGAAAAAAGCGCTCGAGGCAAGAAAGGCGGCTACGCCCCGGGAAAGGACGTCTGCGCCGCCCGGGGCTATTTCCTTTTCCATCCCACCATCTCTTGAAAGCGCTTGAGTTCCTCCTCCTTCATGAACACCGTGTGCTCGGGGCCCGGGTACTTGCGCTCTTTCACATCTTTCATGTAGTCCTTGTAGACTTGCTCGATGATCGGGATAAGATCTACGTATACCTTGGAGTGGCGCGGCGTGTGCTTCTCGTAGAGATGGAAAAGGTCCGAGCCGATGATGTGTACCCCGTCCGCCCGGTTGCCCGCCCCCAGACTGATGACAGGAATCGGCAGGGTTTCCGCCAGATACTGGCAAACCTCCGAGGTGGTCACCTCGCACAGAATTGAGAAGCAGCCGGCGTCGTAGAAAGCCATGGCGTCGTCGATCAGTTCTTTGGCGCGCTCGGCGGTCTTCCCCTGGGCGGCAAAGCCCCCGAGCTGGGGGATGCGCATGGGCGTGATGCCGATGTGGCCCTGCACCGGGATGCCGGCCTTGACGATCGCCTCGATGTACTTGGCGTGATGCTGGTTCCCCTCGCACTTCATTACCTCGGCACCCGCTTGGGAAACGTACTTAGCGGCGTTGTCCACCGCCTGCTGGGTGGAGAGGTGGAAGCTCATGTAGGGCATGTCCACCATGCGCAGTCCATATTGAGAGCCACGCTTGACCGCCTGCGCCATGAACATCACTTCCTCGAAGGAGACCGACGTGGTGTCCTCGTGGCCGAACAGCACCATACCGCCCGTGTCCGATACGCACAGAATGTCCACCCCGACCCGGTCCGCGATGATGGCGTTCGCATAATCGTAAACAGCCAACTGCACGATCGGCTCCCCCCGCTTTTTCTTCTCCATGAGCATGGGAATGGTCACTTTTTTGCGCTTTTGCTCGGTCGCTGCTTCTGCCACGGCTCGCTCCTCCGATGAGATGGGACGACTGGGAATACATAGGCTTATAGCAAGCCATGTGCCAAAACGAAGTATCGAATTGGGGACAGAGACTTAACGCTTTCCACAAAACTCGCTCCCCTGCTTTGCCGCAAAGGTCATGTTTCCTATAGAAACATGACTTGCGGATGGAAACACCCCGGTTCAGGCGGAACGCTTCGGGTTCCCTCTGGCCTCGCCCTCCCGGCGGGAGTCGCCCTTGCGGTACAGCCCCCAGCGGCGGCGGCGCATCCACAGGGCCTTGCGACCCACTCCCAGCATCGCGGCTAGTTCCATCTCGGTGTGGGTATCTTGATAGCGTCTGACCACTTCCTTCATGTATTCCTCCACGGGCAGGGGTTGGTCGAGGAATGGGCTCCCTGTCTCCTCCAGAGCGTGGCTTTTCGCTTCGCCGACCATCGTGGGAGGATCCTGCAGCGAGAGGACACTGCCCTCGGCCAGGATGACGCTGCGCTCGATCAGGTTTTCCAGCTCGCGCACGTTGCCCGGCCAGGGATAGCTATAGAGGAAATCCCTCATGGCCGGGCTCAAGCCAGTGATCCGCTTGCCCAGCCGGCGGCTGTGCTCCTCGATGAAGTGCTGGGCGAGGATTTCCACGTCCCGGCCCCGTTCCCGCAGAGGCGGCACGTGGATGGTGATCACGTTGAGCCGGTAGTACAGATCAGCGCGGAACAGGCCTTGCTCCATCGCCCGTTTGAGGTCGCGGTTGCTGGCAGCGACGAAGCGGGCGTCGACGGCGTAGGTGTGCTTCGATCCCAGCGGCCGAACCTGCCGCTCTTGCAACACGCGCAAAAGCTTCACCTGCAAGGTGAGCGCCAACTCCGAGATCTCGTCCAAGAACAGGGTCCCGCCGCTTGCTTCGCGGATCAGTCCTTCGGATGCCGTCACCGCTCCGGTGTATGCGCCCTTGACGTGGCCGAACAGCTCGGACTCCAGCAGGTCCGCGGGGATCGCGCCGCAGTTGATGGGGACGAAGGGACCCTCGGCGCGGGGACTGGCGTAGTGGATCGCCTGGGCCACCAGCTCCTTGCCCGTGCCGCTCTCGCCCTCGATCAGCACATTGGCGTCGGAAGCGGCCACGCGCCGGATCATGTCCAGCACGCGCTGGATGCCCTCGCTCTCGCCGATGATGCGGCGGCTCGAGTAGACGCGCTTGAGGCTGCGCTTGAGCATCGCGTTCTCTTTACGCATGCGCTGCTCGTCCAGGGCCCGTTCCACCGAGTACAGGAAGTCGTCATTGTTGAACGGCTTGATGATGTAATCGGTGGCGCCAGTGCGCAGCGCCTCGATGGCGCTCTCCACGGAGGAGTAGCTGGTCATCAGGATCACCGGAGTGTCTTGGCCCGTCTCGCGCAGCGTCCGGATCACGTCGATGCCGCTCCGATCCGGCAGTCGCAGGTCGCTCACCACCAGGTCGAAGGCCTCGTTTTGAGCCCGCTCCAGGCCCGCCGCAGCGGTGGTGACGAACACGCTCTCGTAGCCGGCGATGCGCAGCATGCACTGGATGCACTCGCCCACCCCCAGATCGTCGTCGATCACCAGGATGCGCTCGTCGCGGGTACGGATTTTCAGGTTGGAATGGTTCATTCCGGGCGCCTCCACAAGGGAAGCTCGATGTAGAAGCGGGCACCCTTGCCGTAGGTGCTCTCGGCCCGCATGCGGCCGCCGTGCTCGTGGATGATCTCGTTGCTGATGGTAAGCCCGAGCCCGGTGCCCTCCCCCCGCGCCTTGGTACTGAAGAAGGGATCGAACAGCTTGGGCAAATGTTCGGGACGGATGCCAGGTCCGTCGTCCTGGATCATGATCTCCACCTGCCCGTTCCCCGGCCGCCGGGTGGTGATGAGAATGCGCCCGCGTCCTTCCATGGCCTGCACCGCGTTGGCCAGCACGTTGAAAAACACCTGCAGCAGCTCTCGGGGATTCGCCCGCACGATCGCCATCGGGTCCTTGTGGTGCTCGACGACCACCTCCCGGAAGGTGCGCTCGTGGCGCACCAGGGCGAGCGCCTCCTCCAGGACGGAATCCACCGCCACAGGGCGCCGGGGCTCAGTGGCAGCCCGGGAAAAGCCCGAGAGCTGGCGCGAGATCTCCAGGATGCGGCGCACGTTGGCCGAGATGCTGGCAAGGCCTTGCTGCAGCACTGCGGGGTCGCGCCGGGCGTCGGACTCAAGGATCTGGAGCATGGAGTGGATCGCCGCCAGGGGATTGCTGATTTCGTGGCACACCCCGGCCAGCATGAAGCCCAGGGAGGCGAGCCGCACGGTCTGGGCGTGTTCGGTTTCCAGTTCTGCGAGACGGGTCTCGTCGGTGACGATCAGCACCGCGCCGCTGGCAATGGGGCGCAGCCACACCCGCTCCACGACCTCCTTGCCCTGCGCTTGGCGAGTGACCTGCGCCTCTTGCGCTTCTGCTAAGCCGCTGCGCAAGGCCGAGGCGTACTCCGGAAGCGCTTCTTCCAGCAAGGGGGGCGCCTGAGGATCGAGGTGCAGGCCCCGCTGCCGCATCTCGGCGTTGGCGCATAGCACCCGCCCCTCATCGTCCAGAAGCACGGCAGGCCAGGGCAGGGCGTGCAGCACCGGGAAGAGGGCGTGATGTAGGACGGGCTCGGTTTCGGACATCCGGCGTCCCTGGGAGGCGGTGGCCTTTGGGCTTTGGCGTTCGTCCGAGGTCGTTGGCTGGGACATGTAGCTATACCTCCACCGGGGTTCGCGCTCGCTCGATGCGCCGCTCGTCGATGGGCCAGCACAGGCCCGCCGCCACCAGGCTCAGCCCGATGGCGAACAGCCAGACCGCTTGGTACGAGCCGGTGAGGTCGAAAATGTAGCCCCCGTACCAGGCACCCAGGAAGCTGCCCAACTGGTGGCCCAGGAAGGCGATGCTGAACAAGGTGGACAGGAAATGGACGCCGAAGATCTGGGCCACCAATCCGTTGGTGAGGGGTACGGTGCCGAGCCAGGTGAAACCCATCACCGCGGCGAAAGCGTAGACCGACAAGGCGGTCACGGGCACCAGCAGGAATACGGCGATGGCCGCTGCCCGGACCAGGTAGATCGTGGCGAGGAGATTTTTCTTGCTGCGGCGATTGCCCAGCACGCCGAAGGCGTAGGAGCCCAGGATGTTCAGTGCCCCGACGATGGCCAGGGCTGTCATGCCTGTTGCCGGCGTCATACCCCGGTCCAGAAGATAGGCTGGAAGGTGCAGCATGATGAACAGGGTCTGAAAGCCGCACACCAGGAAAGACAGGGTGAGATACCAGAATCCCCGGTGGGCCCGGGCTTCCGCCAGCGCCTGGGAGAAATTCAAGGCGCCGCCGCTCCCGAATCCTGCCGGTCGCCCGGCCAGGGCGGCGGCCAAGGGCACGATCAGGGCCGAAGAGAGGGCCATGATCGCGAGCGTCCACTGCCAGCCCACGCTGTCGATCAGGAACTGACCGGAGGGCAGCATGGCGAATTGGCCGAACGACCCCCCTGCCCCCACCAGCCCCAGAGCGGCGGAGCGGTTCCGGTCGTCGAAGGCGCGGCCCACCACCCCCATCACCACGCCGAAGCTGGTGCCCGAAAGACCCAAGCCCACCAGAAGGCCCGCGCTCAAAGCGAATTCCGTGCCGCTCGTGGCCAAGGCCATGAGGGCGAGGCCCCCCGCGTAACAGGCGCCGCCGCCCGCCAGCACCCGGCCCGCACCGTAGCGATCGGCGATGGCGCCGGCGAACGGCTGTGCCAGACCCCACACCAGGTTTTGCAAGGCGATGGCGAAGGCGAAGGTTTCTCGCCCCCAGCCGAGATCCAGGGTCATGGGCGCCAGATACAAGCCGAAGGACTGGCGTATGCCCAGCGCCAGCATGAGGATCAAGCCTCCGCAGAGCAAGATCCCCCGCGGATCGCGTCCCGGTCGCTGCGCCACCCTTCTCATCCTCCTCGGGTTGTCGCGTCTTCCACCACGGCGCCGCGCTAGGGACCGGGGAGACGGACTTTTTGTGTGCAACCGCTTACATTATACACGCTGCCTGTACACCCTCTACCAGGATGGGGCGAGCAAAAAAGAGGCCGGGATGGCATTCCCGGCCGAAACCTCACGACAGGGAGGAGGAAGCCGTGACAGACGAACGCTCGCGGGCGCGAGCGGAGAGTCCTATTCACGCCGCCGGATCCAGCCGATCGTAGTCGATGTACTTGAACCGGGGCTCGTGGTTGGGCGTGCCCCGCAGGGCACCGCCCTCCCGGGCGGGCTCCCAGTGAACCACCTCTTCGATCTTTCTCGCCAGAGCAAAATCCTTGTCCGTGAGGCCGTCCGCCTTATGGGTCGACAACCGCACCCCTACCGTCCCGTAGGCGAGGCATAGCTCCGGGTGGTGCCAGGCGGCTTCGGCCAGATGGCCGATGGCGTTCGCCACCATCAAGCTCGCCTTCCAGCCGCTCGTTCGATAGCAACGGCACAGGTGGCCCTCTTCCACGCGCCAAAACGGCAGCTCCGTGGCGAGCCGAACCCGAGCCTCGTCTTCGGTGTAGACCTTTTGCGTTGGTCGGAGCTGCGTTCCGCTCATCCTTCATCCCCCAGCCGGGTTATCCCCGGATCGGCTTGCAGTCCTGCATGCAGCGCTCGTTCTTCACGTCCGGCCGATCATCCGGGATGAAGCCGTTGCGGTTGGGCATCTGAATCGTGGGCATGGTCTGGGCGTTCATCACGAAGTTCTCGGGGATCAAGCCGTTCAGGTACAGGATATAGGCCGACACCGCATAGACTTCGTCGTTGGTCAGCGTCTGGGGCCGGTCCATGGGCATTGCCCGGCGGATGTAATCGAAGAGAATGGGCGCGTAGGGGTACATGCTGCCGGGGGTGAGCACCCGCTGGTTGGTGGTGAAGGAGTTGATGCCCCCCACCATCGGACCGTACTGAGGCCCTCCCTTGGCGTCCGCGCCATGACACGCCGCGCACTTCGCCTCATAGATCTGCTTGCCTTGGGCCACCGTGCCGCTGCCAGGGGGCAGCCCCTTGCCGTCGGGGGTGCGGATGTCGATATTCCACGGTGCGATGTCCGCTTCGCTGATGGGCTTGCCGTAGGCAACCGGCGGTTTGGCCGGCTTGGCTCCGGCCATGGAGGCCTGCATCTGCTCCACGGTGGCGCAGCTTGCCGCCGCCAATGCGGCCGCCATCGCCAAGATCAGGTTACGCGACCGCATTTTTCACCTCCCCCGCGCTGTTGATGGCCCATGGAAAGATCCCGTTGTGGTGCTGGACAAAGCCGGTGAGCGCCCGGACCCGGCCGATCTGCTCCACCGTCGGCTGCACGTAGCCGGTGGAGTCCACCGCCCGGCTGGCGATCACGGCGGGCGAGCCGTCCCATCGCCAGCGGAAGCGGAAGCGGGTGAGGCATTTGTCGAAGATGGGTTCCTCTAATTGAGCTTCCTGCCAGTTACGCCCGCCGTCCACCGTGACATCGACGGCGGTGATCTTGCCGCGCCCGGACCAGGCAAAGCCCACGATCTCGTACAGGCCGGGCCCCCTGAGCTTCATTCCGCCGGAGGGATTGGTAATGACCGACTTGCATTCCATCACGAAGCTGAACTGGCGCCATTTGCCGCCCGGCATGGGGTCGGTATAGCGGGCCGTTTCGCTGCGGAAGTGCCAAGGCTGGTCGCCGACCTTGATCCGCCGCAGCCACTTGACCGAGACGTTGCCTTCCCAGCCCGGAATGAAGAGGCGCAGCGGATAGCCCTGCTCGGGACGCAGCATCTCGCCTCCCTGGCCGTATACCAGGAGACAGTCGTCCAGCACTTTCTCGATGGGAATGCTGCGGGTGTGGCCCGAGCCGTCGGCACCCTCGAAGGCGACCCACTTGGCCCCGGGCAGCAGGCCCGCCTCGTCCAGGAGCCAGGACACGGGAATTCCGGTCCACTGGGTACAGGAGAGCAGCCCATGGCTCTGCTGCACCGTGGGGGAGGCGGCCTTGGTCCAGTCGGTCAGCGTGTTGCCCGAGCATTCCAGGAAATAGAACTTGGACACCGAGGGATAGCGGGTGATGTCCTCCATGGTGAACACCCGGGGCTGCTTCACCATGCCGTGGATCACCAGGCGATGGGTGGCCGGGTCGATGTCGGGGGTTCCCGCGTGGTGGCGCTCGAAATTGAGGCCGTTGGGGGTGATGATCCCGGTCTGATGCTGCAGCGGCGTCATGCTCCAGTCGGAGAAGTTCTGCCGGTTCTTGAACACGGAGCTGCGCTCGCGGAAGACGTGGGCCTCGTACTTGGAGGGCATCCCGTACATCTGCTGAGGGATGGGCCGCCCCATGGACTGGTTGCTCGGGGGGATGGGCAAGGCGGCGGCCCGGGCGATGCCCGCTCCACTCACCATCGCCCCGCCGGCCACCATGGCGCCTCCGGCGAAAGCCAGGCTATCTCGGATGAAGCCCCGTCGGCCGGGAGATCGGGGCACGGAGTCGCCCTCAGGGATCGCGCTGGGGCCGCGCGAATCGGAAACGATGCCAGAACGCTTGGCCATGGATTGTTCTCCTCTCGGTGGCTATACGCTGTCCCGTCACCCAGGACAGCCCGTTGTTGTTTTTACCCTTTTTTGGGCGCGCGGGCGAAAAGGCGAGCGAACTTCTCGTTTCAGCCCGACACCCCGTCTCAAAACTCAGCATTTCGCATGCCATGTCCCAAAATCCATGGCATGTGCCTGTTGTACAAGGAAAGGCTTTTTTCGGGGGCCAGAAAAGGCCCCGGAGGAGGAGGGGAAGGTTCCTTAAGGAAACGCGGGGAGTGGGGGCGTGTTGCCGATGGAAACGAACGCCGGGCGGCGAACGCCCTATCGGGCGGCCGCGCTGGCGAGCCTGACGGCGGGAGTGGCCGTCAGCGGGATTTGTTCGGGCGGGAGACCCCTTCCGCCCAAGGGCAGTCGTGGCACAGATCCCGGCCCGGGCAACGACCCTGCCGGCGCATGAGGCAGGCCCCCTTTTCGTGGCCCAGCCGCACCGCGAGGGTCGCCGGATCGAAAGCCGGGAACAACGGGGTAGCCCAGCCCAGAAGCTTCGCGATGGGGCTCCGCATGGAAACGTTCCTCCAACGTTGATCGGAGAGCAAGGTAACTCGTTTCCCGCATCCACTGTTTGATCTTGATCAAAAGATTTCGCCCGCCTCCAGGGCGCAAGGCTCACGGGGGCAGGACGCGCCTCGGGCGATGCTCTTCCAGCACCTCGGCTAGGGCGTGGAAGAGGTCGATGGAGGCGTCGATCTCGTCTTTGTTGATGGAGACGCTCTCCACGTTCACGCCCAAGGGCAGGTGGGCGTATTCGTCATGGCTGAGGATTTCGCGCAGGTTGTCGCGGCAGATCTCGATGGACTTGGCGAGGGGCTGCGGCGCCGCGAAGATGGCCCGCTCGGTCTCTTCCGGCACGGCGATCCCCAGCCATTTGATGAAGTTCATGGTTTTCTCCCGGCCGCAGGGGGCGAAGGTGAGCACCACCCGCTGCGGCTCGACCCCGCTTTCCCGGCATTCCCGGGCGTAGTCGCTCAGCATGCGCACCGTGGGCTCGGCATGGTAGACCGCTTGGGAGATGAAAAAGCGGCAGCCGCTGCCGGCTTTGGCCAGCATGCGCCGACTTTCGCTCTGGGCGCCCGTGTGCCGCTCGGCGATGGCCACTCCCCCCAGGGTGAAGCCCGCCCCGTGGGCGGCGGAGAGCTCCATGGCCCGTAGCAGCGAAATGGCGCTGCCGGCGGCGCTCCTGGAGGTGGCGCGGCCCACGAGGGACAGATGCCGCACCCGATAGACGCGGTCGGTCTCATCGAGCCACGCCCGCCACTCGGCTTCGGTGGCCTGGCCGATACATTTGTAGGTGATCACCGGCAGCCCCGTGAGGGAGGAGAGCACCCCCGAATAGGCCCGGGAATCGAGGGTGCGCTGAAACGGGAAGGGACGCGGCACCGGCGTGCGGCCGCTCTCGTCCTGGATGTCGTAGACCACCAGGCCGTCCAGGGGCAAGCCCTTGACGCGCTCGTACAGCCGGAGCGCGGCGGTACGCACCACTTCCTCGGGGGAGTCCTCCCGGGGCGGCGTGGTTCCGTAGAGAAAGACCCGCTCCCGCGGATCGAACAGCTTCGCGCGCAGATCCATGCTCTAGTAGCGGTAGTGATCGGGTTTGTAAGGCCCCTCCTTGGGCACGCCGATGTAGCGGGCCTGCTCGTCGGTCAGCTCGGTGAGCTGCGCATCCAGCTTCTTCAGTTGGAGCCGCGCCACCTTCTCGTCGAGCCGCTTGGGCAGCATGTACACGCCCACCGGATAGCGGTGGGTGTTGCTGTAGAGCTCGATCTGGGCCAGCACCTGGTTGGCGAACGAGGAGCTCATCACGTAGGAGGGATGGCCGGTGGCGCAGCCCAGGTTCACTAGGCGCCCTTCCGCCAGCAGGATGATGCGCTTGCCGTCGGGGAAGATGACGTGGTCCACCTGGGGCTTGATGTTCTCCCACGGATACTGGCGCAGGCTCGCCACATCGATCTCGTTGTCGAAGTGGCCGATGTTGGCGACGATGGCGTTGTGCTTCATGCGCCGCATGTGCTCGTGGGTGATCACATTGATATTGCCGGTGGCGGTGACGAAAATGTCGGCCTTGTCGCAGGCGTAGTCCATGGTGACCACCCGGTAGCCCTCCATCGCTGCCTGGAGCGCGCAGATGGGATCGATCTCGGTCACCCACACCTGGGCTTGTAGGCCCCGCAGCGCCTGGGCGCTGCCTTTGCCCACCTCGCCGAAGCCGCACACCACCGCCACTTTGCCCGCGATCATCACATCGGTGGCCCGTTTCAGGCCGTCCACCAGCGATTCGCGGCAGCCATAGACGTTGTCGAACTTGCTCTTGGTCACCGAGTCGTTGACGTTGATGGCCGGAAACAGCAGCCGCCCCTCTTTTTGCATCTGGTATAAACGGTGCACGCCCGTGGTGGTTTCCTCGGTCACTCCCTTGATGTTGCGGGCGAGGGTGGAATACCAGCCGGGCTTCGCCGCCAGGCGCTTCTTGATGGCGGCGTAAAGGGCGCGCTCTTCCTCGCTCTTGGGATTGGCGAGCACCGAGGGGTCTTTTTCCGCCGCCACCCCCAGATGCACCAGCAGCGTGGCATCGCCCCCATCGTCCAGGATCATGTTGGGCGTGCCCCCGTCCGCCCACTCGAAGATACGATGGGTGAATTCCCAATATTCGTCGAGGCTCTCGCCCTTGTAGGCGAACACCGGCGCGCCGCCGGCGGCGATGGCCGCAGCCGCGTGATCCTGGGTAGAAAAAATGTTGCAGGAAGCCCAGCGCACCTCTGCCCCCAGGGCCTTCAAGGTTTCGATCAGCACCGCCGTCTGGACGGTCATGTGGAGCGACCCCGCAATACGGGCGCCGCGCAGGGGCTGCTGACCCGCGTACTCTTCGCGGATGGCCATAAGGGCGGGCATCTCGCTCTCGGCGATGGCGATCTCCTTGCGCCCCCAGTCGGCAAGCTTGAGGTCGGCCACCCGGAAATCGGTGAAATTGGAATTGGGAACCGCGCTCATAGGTTTCTCTCCGCCAAAAAAAAGCGCTCGCACCTCATCGAGATGCGAGCGCCGTTGATTTCCCTGAGCCTGGCCCGACCACCGAAAGGATACAGCTTCCCCGCTATGGAAAACCGCGGTCTTCGCCTTTCTGATGCGCGGGTCGCAGCGCTCCTCAGTGGGGGCAAGTATAGCGCAATGCCGGCGCCGGACGAAACCCGGTCAAGCCGCGGCGGACGCTTTGATCCCCGCGTCGGCCCGCAGGGCTTCCGCCTTGTCGGTCGCCTCCCAAGTGAATTCCGGCTCGTCCCGGCCGAAGTGGCCGTAGGTCGCGGTGCGGCTGTAGATCGGCCGCAACAGGTCCAGGGTCTGGATGATGGCCCGGGGCCGTAGATCGAAGTGCCGCTCGATCAACTGCACGATCCGCTCGTCGGAAATGCGGCCGGTGCCGAAGGTGTTCACCATGAGGGAGACCGGTTTTGCCACTCCGATGGCGTAGGCCACCTGGACCTCGCATTTGCTGGCGAGCCCTGCCGCCACGAGATTCTTGGCCACGTAGCGCATGGCGTAGGCGCCCGAGCGGTCCACCTTGGAAGGGTCCTTGCCGGAGAATGCCCCGCCGCCGTGCCGGGCGTAGCCGCCGTAGGTGTCCACGATGATTTTGCGTCCCGTAAGCCCGCAATCGCCCATGGGGCCGCCCACCACGAAGCGGCCGGTGGGGTTTACCAGATAGCGGGTATTGGCGTTGATCAGCTCTTTGGGCAGCACGGGTTTGACGATCTCCTCCACCACCGCCTCGGTGATGGCGGCGTGGGAGATGTCGGGGGCATGCTGGGTGGAAATCACCACCGTCTCGATGTGCACCGGGCGTCCGTTCGCGTAGCGCACAGAAACCTGGGACTTGGCGTCGGGCCGCAGCCAGGGCAGACGCCCGTCCTTGCGCAGCTCCGCTTGACGCTGCATGAGCCGATGGGCGTAGAAGATGGGCACGGGCATCAACTGGGGCGTCTCGTCGCAGGCGAAGCCGAACATGAGACCCTGGTCCCCGGCGCCCTGGTCCAGCTCCTGCTCCTTGCTCCGGTCCACCCCCCGGGCGATGTCGGGCGACTGCCGGTTGAAGGCGGTGAGCACCGCGCACGTCTGATAATCGAAGCCGATCTCTGAGCTGTCGTAGCCGATGCGCTTCACCACGCCCCGGGCGATCTGGTTGTAGTCCACCACCGCTTGGGTGGTGATCTCGCCCGACATGACCACCAGGCCGGTGGCCGTCATGGTCTCGCACGCTACCCGGGCATTCGGGTCCTGCGCTAAGATAGCGTCTAGCACGGCGTCGGAAATCTGGTCGGCCATCTTGTCGGGATGGCCTTCCGACACGGATTCGGAGGTAAAAAGAAATTCGTTCATCGTTCTCTGCGGCACGGGTTCTGGTGAGGGCCCGAAAAAGGTCAATAGGATAGCAGATACCCCCTCCGAGTTGAACGGCGAGCCCATGCTGAAACCCCTGTTGGGCTGGGCGGCCTACCTTCCCCTGAGCTGGCTCCATGCCATCGGCGGCGTGATCGGGCGGGGCGTCTACCTGTCCTCTCCTCGCTATGCCAGGCGCTTGCGGGAGAACTTGAAGGCGAGCGGCGTGTGCTCCGAGCCGCAGGCCTACCGCCGGCTTTTGCGCCGGACGGTGGCGGAAGCCGGCAAGGCGGTGGCGGAACTGCCCAAGGTGTGGTTCGCCGATCCCCGGCGGACGGACGCCCTGGTGCGGGAGTGCCAAGGCTGGGAATACGTGGAGGCAGCCCTGGCGGCGAAGCGCGGTCTGATCCTGCTCACCCCCCACTTGGGCTGTTTCGAGATCGCCGGGCTCTATCTTTCCCGGCGGCTGCCCATGACCATCCTGTATCGGCCGCCCCGGGTGCGCTGGCTGGAGCCCCTGATGATCGCCGGGCGAAGCCATGGCCGCGCGCGGCTCGCCACCACCGATCTGAGGGGAGTGCGCCAGCTTCTCAAGGCGCTCAAGCGGGGCGAGGCGATCGGCGTGCTCCCCGATCAGGCGCCAGGTCGGGGCGACGGCGTATGGGCGCGGTTTTTCGGCCGTCCCGCCTACACCATGACCTTGGTCGGGCGGCTGGCGGAGGGCACAGGCGCCCCGGTGCTGATGGTGTTCGCCCGGCGGCTGCCCAAAGGGGCGGGCTATCGCCTGAGCTTGACTCCTTTGCCGCGGTTGCCGGCGGACCCGATTGAGGCCGCGGAAACGTTGAACGCCGCCGTGGAAGCCCTGGTGAGGCAGTGCCCCGAGCAATATCTTTGGAGTTACAACCGCTACAAGGTTCCCGCGGGGGTGACGCCGCCCCCTGCCCAAGGGAGAAAGGACGGGGAGGGTGAATAAAGCCGCAGGCGCTCTGAGGGCAGCCGTGATCGGGGTAGGCTACCTGGGGCGCCTGCACGCCCAGAAATATGCAGCGCTGGACGGCGTGAATCTCGTCGCCGTGGCGGATGCCGATCCCCAACGGGCGAGGCAGGTGGCCGCTGAGCTGGGCACCCGGCCCGTGGACGATTTCCGGACGCTCCTCGCCGGGGAGATCCACCTCGCCTCCATCGTGGTCCCGACGGAGCGCCACTTCGAGGTGGCCCAGGCGTGCCTGGAAGGGGGCGTGCACGTGCTGGTGGAGAAGCCGATGACAGAAACGCTGGCCCAGGCTCAGGCGTTGCAGGCGCTGGCCGAACGCCGCGGCCTCACCTTACAGGTGGGACACCTGGAGCGGTTCAACCCGGCTTTCTTGGCGGCGCGGGAGATCGTCCGCGAGCCCGTGTTCATCGAATCCCATCGCCTCGCTCCGTTCAAGCCCCGGGGAACCGACGTGGCGGTGACCCTGGATCTCATGATCCATGACATCGACTTGATCCTTGACCTGGTGGCGAGCCCGGTGACGGAAGTGCGCGCTTCGGGCGCGCCGGTGCTCACCGACGAGATCGATATCGGCAACGCCCGCATCGAATTCGCAAACGGGTGCGTGGCCAACGTCACCGCCAGCCGCGTCTCCCAGAAAGCGATGCGCAAGCTGCGAATTTTTCAGCCCGATGCCTACGTGACGGTGGACACCCTGGAGCATCGCTTGACCGTGGCCCGCCGGGAGCCAAGGGCCGGGGCGGGAGAGGGCGGGCCTCCCATCCGGGTGGAGGAACGGCAGTTCGAACAGCCGGATCCCCTGGCCGCCGAGATCCGGGATTTCGTGACCTGCGTGCGGGAGGGTCGCCGGCCCGCGGTGGGCGGGGCGGAGGGCAGGCGGGCGTTGGAAGTGGCGCTGGCCATCACCCGGGCCATGGGTCAGGGGGGACGGGAGAAGGCGATGGAGGCCGGATGAACATTCCCATGGTGGACCTGAAAGCGGAATACCGGGCGCTGGGTGCCGAAATCGAGCGCGCGGTGGGTGCCGTGCTTGCCTCGGGCCATTTCATCCTCGGCCCCCAGGTCCAGGCGCTGGAACGGGAAGTGGCGGACTACCTGGGAGTAAAGCACGCCATTGCGGTGGCCTCCGGCACCGACGCCCTCCACCTCGCCTTGCGCTCGGCCGGCGTCCAGCGCGGCGACGAGGTGATCACCAGCGCCTTCACCTTCATCGCCACCGCAGAAGCGGTCTCTTACATCGGCGCCCGGCCTGTGTTCGTGGACATCGATCCCGTGACGTTCAACCTGGACCCCGCAGCGCTGGAGGCTGCCGTGACCGAACGCACTCGGGCCATCCTGCCGGTGCATCTCTACGGCCAAGCGGCGGACATGGATCCGATTCTCGCCCTGGCGCGCCGTCGAGGGCTCAAGGTGATCGAGGACTGCGCCCAGTCCTTCGGCGCCGACTACCGGGGCCGCAAGACGGGCGCCTTGGGGGACGCGGGCTGTTTTTCCTTCTATCCCAGCAAGAACCTGGGGGCTTACGGGGACGGGGGAATGGTGACGACCAACGACGATGGGCTCGCGGAGCAGGTGCGGGTGCTGCGGGACCACGGCAGTCGGATCCGCTATCACCATTCGGTGGTGGGCTATAACAGCCGCCTGGACGAGCTGCAGGCAGCCATCCTGCGGGTGAAGCTCAAGCGTATCGAAGCCCTCAACGCCCGCCGGCGGGAGGCGGCGGCACGCTACACGGCGCGGTTGACGGGCGGCCCCGTCACCCCGCCCGCTGAGGCGGGCTACGGCCGCCACGTCTATCACCAGTACACGGTCCGTAGCCCCCGGCGGGACGCCCTCCGGGAAGCCCTGGCCCGGGCGGACATCGCCAGCGCGATTTACTATCCGATTCCCCTCCACCGCCAGGAGGTATACCAGGCGGACTACCGGGGGCTCGGGCTTCCCCACACCGAAGGGGCGGCCCGGGAAGTGCTGTCCCTACCCATGCATCCCTACCTCGCCCCGGACCAGGTGGATCGGGTGTGCGAGGTGCTGCTGGCGGCTGCGGAGTGAAGCGTTGGCCCCCGCTCGGATCCCCCCCGATCCTCCCGAAGCCCTTGCGGAATGTCCGGGCTAGCGATCCATCCCACCGCCCTCGTTGCCCCGGGCGCCCGCCTTGCGGCGGGCGTACAAGTGGGCCCTTACGCCGTGATCGAGGAGGACACGGAGATCGGCGAAGGCTGCGCCATCGCCGCCCATGCGGTGGTGAAGCGCTATACCCGCCTGGGACCCCGCAACCGCATCGGCGAGCACGCGGTCATTGGCGGCGAGCCCCAAGACTTCAAGTTCAAAGGCTGGCCCAGCGCCGTGGTCATCGGGGAAGGCAACGTCCTTCGGGAGGGGGTCACGGTGCATCGGGGCAGTACCGAGGGAGCCGTCACCCGCATCGGCAACGGTTGCTTTCTCATGGCAGGCAGCCATGTGGGCCACGACTGTCAGCTCGGGGATCAGGTGATCCTGGCCAACGGGGCGCTGGTGGCCGGCTTCGTCACCGTGGGCGATCGGGCTTTCGTCTCCGGCCACGTGGCGATCCATCAGTTCTGCCGTGTGGGACGGCTCGCCATGCTGGGAGGACTGGCTCGCATTTCCCAGGACGCCCTGCCCTTCATCATCACTGAAGGCTCGCCCGCCCGAGCCCGGGGGTTGAATCTGGTGGGCTTGAAGCGGGCGGGTGTCGGCGAGGAGGATATCCGGGAACTCAAGCGCGCCTATCGGACGCTCTTCCTGTCCGGGCTCCTGTTGGAGCAGGCCCTGGCGGCCCTTGGCGAATCCACTTCGCCCCTGGTGGCGGAGCTTGTCCGCTTCATCCGGGAGTCGAAACGGGGCATCACCCGTGGCGGGCGCTAGTCCGAAAGCGGCTGCCGGGCCTTCCCAGCTCGAGCCCTTTGTTTCCGCCGCGGATCGGGCAAGGCAGGGAGTCCAGTAGGCGCCATGGGGGCACGGCTGGGTGTTGCCGCCCTGTGGCTGCTGCACTTTCTGCCCCTGCCTTGGCTGGCGGTCCTGGGCGGTGGCCTGGGCCGCCTTGCCTATCGCTTGGCGAGTGCCCGTCGCCGGGTGACCCTCACCAATCTGCGGCTTTGCTTTCCCTCCTTACCGGAGGCGGAGCGGGAGCGGCTTGCCCGGCGCCATTTCCAGGCGTTGGGGAGGGCCGTGTTGGCGGAAGGCATCGCCTGGTGGGCCTCCAAGACCCGGCTCAAGCGGTTGGTGACCCTGGAGGGGGTGGAGCACTGGCATCGGGTCCAGGGGCAGCCGGTCATCCTGCTCGCGCCCCATTTCGTCGGGCTCGATATCGGGGCGATACGCTTGGCGGCGGACTGGCCCGCCTGCGCCATGTACCGCACCCAGAGCAATCCCTACATCGACCGGCTGTTGCGGCGGGCCCGTACCCGGTTCGAGCCGGTCACGCTGGTGTCCCGCCGGGAGGGCATCCGGGGGCTGGTGGCCGCAGTTCGCCAAGGGCTGCCCTTGTATTATCTGCCGGACCAAGACTATGGGGCGCGGGATGCGGTCTTCGTGCCGTTTTTTGGCGTTCCCGCCGCCACCATCACGGGCTTGAGCCGTCTTGCCCGCTTGACCGGCGCCAAGGTGCTGCCCGTGGTGACCCGGCAACTTCCCCGGGGACGCGGCTACCACATCCGGATGTACCCCCCCTGGGAGGATTTCCCCGGGGAAAGCGTGGAGGCGGACACCCGGCGCATGAACGCCTTCATCGAGGCCCGGATCCTGGAGATGCCCGAGCAATACTTTTGGCTCCACAAGCGCTTCAAGACCCGTCCGGCGGGAGAACCGCCGGTATATTAAGGCCCTTCTGTGGGCTTTGCCTTCAGGGGACGTCCCGCGCGGGCCTCCTTCCCGCAGGAGGACTGGGAATGCAATCGGAAAAGGCCGAGGCCCAGAGGCCAGGATGCTCGTCAACCGGTGAAGCGACGCTCAGGAGGACGGGGCGGTGAGGAGTAGAATAGCGGTTCGATGAGTCCCAACCCTGCTGCCGCGCCCGCGGCCCCCCGGATGGCACTGGAGCGCATCCCCGAGCCGGAGCTGATGGACGATCCCGCCCAGGCCCGGGCCTACGCCGAAGCCGATTTCTCCGAGCCCCATCAGGCTTTCGTGGAACACTTTCGCCGCCGCTTTCCAGCCTTCGCCGGCGGGAAGGTGGTGGATCTGGGCTGCGGTCCGGCGGACGTGACCCTTCGCTTCGCTCAAGCCTATCCGAGGGCGTACCTCCTGGGCGTGGATGGGGCCCAGGCCATGCTCGCCCTGGCCCGGGAGGCGGTGGTGCGGGCGGGTCTCGGGGAGCGTATCCGTTTCGCCCATCTGCGGCTGCCCACGCCGGCCCTTCCCCGGGGCTTCGATGGGGTCATCAGCAATAGCCTGCTGCACCACCTGGCCGATCCCCAGACCCTTTGGGCCGCGGTGCGTCAGGCGGCCCGGCCAGGGGCCCCGGTGCTGGTGATGGATCTCATGCGCCCCGAGAGCGATGCCGAGCTAGAGCGCCTGGTGGCGGCCTACGCTGCCCAGGCGCCCGATATCCTGGGCCGGGATTTTCGCAATTCCCTGTGCGCCGCCTATCGTCCCGAAGAGGTGGAGGAGCAGCTCGCCTGGGCGGGGCTCGAGGCTTTCTCCGTGGAAGTGGTGAGCGACCGGCATCTGCTCGTCTGGGGCACCGCTCCCGGCTGACATCCCATGCGGCTGCGTTTCACCAAAATGCAAGGGCTGGGCAACGACTTTGTCGTGTTGGACGCCGTGCGCCAGCCCATCGCCCTCACCCGGGATCAATTGCGGCGCCTCGCCGACCGGCATTTCGGCGTGGGCTGCGACCAGATCCTGCTGGTGGAGCCGCCGTCCCGCCCGGAGGTGGATTTCCGCTACCGAATCTTCAACGCCGACGGGAGCGAAGTGGAGCAATGCGGCAACGGCGCCCGCTGCTTCGTGCGCTTCGTGCACGAAAAGGGCCTGAGCGCCAAACGGGAGATCCGAGTGGAGACTCGCGCAGGGGTGATCGTGCCCCGGCTGGAAGCCGACGGCCAAGTGACGGTGAACATGGGCGTCCCCCGCTTCGAGCCGCGGGACGTCCCGTTCCTGGCCGAGCGCCGCTGCCTCACCTATGCGCTGGAGGTGAACGGCGTGGTGCGGGAGGTGAGCGTCCTTTCCATGGGCAATCCCCACGCGGTGCAGATCGTGGAGGACGTGGACGCGGCTCCGGTAGAGGAAGAGGGCCCCCTGATCGAGCGCCATCCCCGTTTTCCCGAGCGGGTAAACGCTGGCTACCTGCAGGTGCTAGACCGGCGCCATGGGCGGCTGCGGGTCTACGAGCGGGGCGCGGGGGAGACCCTGGCCTGCGGCACCGGGGCCTGTGCGGCGGTGGTGGCCGGCATCCAGCGGGGGCGGTTCGATCCCGAGGTCGAGGTGAGCACCCGAGGCGGGGTGCTTCGCGTCCGCTGGGAGGGGGAGGGCCAACCGGTGTGGATGACCGGGCCAGCCCAGACCGTGTTTGAAGGCGAGATTGAGCTCGAGTAAACCGATAGCGAAGGGGAGAACGAAAACCATGATGCCCATGAATCCCGACGACGTGGCGCGCTACCTCAGGGATCATCCGGAGTTCTTCGAGCGCTACGCGGAGCAGATGGCCGAGATTTACGTGCCCCATCCCCATGGCGGCCGCGCGATTCCCCTGTCGGAGCGCCAGATGATCGCCCTGCGGGAGAAGAACCGGCTGCTGGAAGAGAAGCTGCGGGAGCTGATCGGCTTCGGCGAAGAGAACGACGCCATCGGAGAGAAGATGCACCGCTTGAGTCTAGCCCTGATGGCGGCGCCGGACCTGGCGTCGGCGCTCTACGTCCTCGCCTTCAATCTGCGGGAGGACTTCGGCGTGCCCCACGTCGCCATGCGCCTATGGGGCGTGGAAGGGGATTCCCTGGACCTGCCGGAGCTCGCCCCAGTGAGCGCCGAGGTCCATGCCCTCGCCGAGGGACTGACCCAGGGCCACTGCGGCGGACATCTTTCCCCAGAGCTCCTCGCCTGGTTCGGCGAGGCGGGGGCTCGATTGCGCTCCTTTGCCCTGGTGCCTATCCGTTATGGGCGCACCTTGGGGCTGTTGGTGTTGGCGAGCGAAGAAGCCCGGCGTTTCTACCCGGAAATGGGAACGATCTACCTGGCGCGGCTGGGAGAGCTGGCGGGGGCCACGGTGACCCGCTTCAAGGCCTCTTCCTGACGTAGCCCGGGCCCGGGGATTGCGGTGAGCGAACGCCCAGACCCCGGCCCGCAGGCGCTGCGCCGGGCTTTCCTGTCCCATCTGGCCACGGAGCGGCGCCTGAGTCCCCACACCGTCAAGAACTACGGACGGGACGTGGAGCTGCTGCTCGAGCTGACCCATCCCACGCCCCTCTTCGAGCTGGATGCCCACCATATTCGCCGAGGGGTCGCCATCCTCCATGCCCAGGGTCTTTCGACCCGTAGCTTGGCCCGGATCCTGTCGGCCTGGCGCAGCTTTTTCCACTACCTGGCCCGGGATCACGGCCTTCGCGCCAATCCCTGCCTTGGGGTACGCCCGCCCAGGGTGAAGCGAAGCCTGCCCCAGTCCCTTTCCCCGGACCAGGCCGCGCGGCTTCTGGCGTTCCAGACCCGGGATCCCTTGGCGGTGCGGGACAAGGCGGCCTTCGAGCTGTTCTACTCCTCGGGGCTGCGGCTTGCCGAGCTGGCCGGGCTTGCGGTGGAAGACGTGGATTTCGCCGATGGTACGGTCCGGGTCACCGGCAAGGGGGCAAAGACCCGGGTCGTGCCGGTGGGACGCTACGCCCTGGAGGCGCTGCGGGCATGGCTTGCGGTGCGGAGCCGTCTCGCCAGCTCTGGGGAGACGGCGCTGTTCCTTGCCCGCACCGGCGCCCGCTGGAGTCCCCGGGCGATCCAAGCTCGGCTCAAGGGCTGGGCCCGGCGTCAGGCCGTCGCGGCCAACGTCCATCCCCACGTCCTGCGCCACACCTTCGCTTCCCACTTGCTCCAGTCAAGCGGCGACCTGCGGGCGGTGCAGGAGATGCTGGGCCATGCGAGCATTTCCACGACCCAGGTGTACACGCACCTCGACTTTCAACATCTGGCCAAGGTGTACGACGCCGCGCATCCGAGGGCGAAGAAGAAAAAGTGAAAGACTTGAAATGCCCGGTAGATTCCTCTCCCGGCCCTTCCGTGTTCCCCATCCAGGTCACGCAATCCCAATCCAGGGGCCCCGTTCAAGCCGCCCGCAGGCGATGCTCGGTGCGTTTCGCGCCCGCTGCACGCTGCAGGGTTGCCTAGCACCGTGTTCCGTCATGGGGCGCGTTTTTGCGCCCTTGTCCCCTCGTGGCAAACCTCCGCGGGGCACGGGTCGTCCCAGATGAAAGATGCCCGGTTTTTTCCATCCGTGGCTGAACGTTCAGTGCGCGGGGCCACCTTTGGCATAATTCCGTTTCGCCTTCGTTTGCGAAGATGAATGAGTGACGCTTCCCGTTCCATCGTCTGGCGCGGCAGGCTCGGCGGCTGCCCGGGCGGTTACCGGGGATGGCTCCTGGATCGGGGATCCCTCACCGCCCGGCTGCGCCGGGCGTGCGCGGCGTTCCGGGTCCAGCCCCTGGCCCAGGGTCTTGCTCTGCCTTTGCCCGACGAGCGGGAGCGGCTCCAGCTCAAACCCCGGGAACGGGCGCTGGTGCGGGAGGTGTTTCTGTATTGCGCTGAGGTGCCCGTGGTGTTCGCCCACTCGGTGGCGGCGCGCCGGGATCTGAGCGGGCCGTGGCGCTGGCTGTCGCGCCTGGGTGTCCAGCCCTTGGGAGAGGCTTTGTTCACCGATCCCCGGGTACGCCGGACGCCCCTGGAGTTCAGCCGGCTGCGTCCAGGGGATGGGCTGTTTCGCCGCGCAGCGGCGCGCCTGGCTGTGCAGCCGTACGAGTTGTGGGCGAGGCGCTCCCTGTTCCGGCTGGAGGGCCGTCCCCTTCTGGTGACCGAAGTGTTTTTGCCCGGGGTGCTTCAGCTCAGGCCGTGATCCTCGCCGACCGTCTCGACGCCTACGCCCGGCTGGTGCGGCTCGACCGCCCCATCGGCATCCTGCTGCTCCTGTGGCCTACCCTGTGGGCCCTATGGCTTTCCAGCGGCGGCCGCCCGGACTGGACCGTGGTGGCCATCTTCGTCGCGGGAACGGTGCTCATGCGCTCCGCAGGGTGCGCCATCAACGACTTCGCCGACCGGAACATCGATCCCTTCGTCGAGCGCACGCGCCACCGGCCGCTCGCCACCGGGCGCATCGCGCCGGCGGAGGCCCTCGCCGTGGCGGCAGGGCTCGCCTTGATCGCTTTCCTGCTGGTGCTGCAGTTGAACCGCCTCACGGTGCTGCTGGCCGTGCCGGCGGCGCTCCTCGCCGCGACTTACCCTTTCACCAAGCGCTTCTTCCCGTTCCCCCAGGCGTATCTCGGCGTCGCCTTCGGCTTTGGCATTCCCATGGCCTACGCGGCCCACACGGAAAGCGTGCCCCTGATCGCCTGGGTGCTGCTCGCCGCCAATGTGTGCTGGTCCATCGCCTACGACACCGAATACGCCATGGTGGACCGGCCCGACGACCTGAAGCTGGGCATCAAGACCTCCGCCATCACCCTGGGGCGCTACGACGTGGCGGGGGTGATGGCGGCCCACGGAACGTTTCTCGCCATCCTCGCCGGCGTGGGCATCGCCCTCGAGCTCGGGTTTGCGTACTACCTGGGGCTCGCGATAGCGGCGGGTCTCGCCGCCTACCAGTACATTCTAATCCGGGACCGGGACCGTCAGCGCTGCTTCCAGGCCTTCCTGCACAACAACTGGGTGGGCGCGGCGATCTTTGCCGGGATCGTGGCGAGCACCTTGTAAAAACCTATCTCGAGCCTGGTTTGATATTCATTCCGGGCGGGAATCTTGCGGCGCTCAGTAACCCAGGCGAATGCCGAACCTTTAGGCCGGAGACCTCGCCCCGGGCCGGGAATGATATCGGCATAACGAAATGGACAAGACTCTTGAGCACCTCAAAACCCTCTGCGTGATGGCCAGGCGGCCATCGTTCCCGCAGGGGGCGAGTTGCAGGTGCGGATCGGATCCCTAGAATTCCTCGCGGCGGGCCTGAGGCCGGACATCGCTTTGCGGCACGAAGACGGTGCTGCCGTCAACGCGCGACTCGACCCCCACCAAGAACGGCTGGCCCGCGCCGAACGCCGGCTCGAGCTGACTTCGGCCTGATCCCAGGGGCGTCTCCGTCAATCATCGGGCTTCAGAATCACGGAGGCAGCGTTGGGCGCAGCCGGAACGCACCGTGTGTCCAGAGGGGCCGCCAGGGGGCGCTCAAGCGCACCCGACCGGGCCAGGCATTGTGAGCCAGGCTCTCGTGTCAGACCCCCTCATCCACCGCCCAGCTTTTCCAGCTCTTTGCGGGCGTCGGCCGCGTAAGGAAAGTCCTTCTGGATCTCCAGGGCTTTCTTGAGCGCCGCGATCGCTTCCTGGCGATTGCCCTTGCGGCTATGGGCGACCCCCAAGCGGTAGTAGAACTCGGCCTGGGGCGGCTGCGTGGCGGCCGCCTTCTGGAAGGCGGCGATGGCCGGATCCAACTCCCGGCGCAACAGGTGGACCGTGCCCAACGTGTCGTGGAAGGTGCCCACGCCGGGCGCCAGCTCTACCGCTTTCTTCGCGAGCCGCAGCGCCTCGTCCAGGCGCTGCCCGCCCTGGGCCAGCAGCCACGCCAGGTTGTTGTAGGCCGGCGCGTGGCGGGGGTTGGCCTCCAGGGCCGCCCGGTAGGCCTTCTCGGCCTCCGCCTTCTGGCCGCTGCCGTGGTAAGCGGTTCCCAGCTTGAACCAGGCGTCGGCATTTTTCGGCGCCGCTTGCGCGGCCCGCTGGTAGTCGGCGATGGCCTTGTCTTTTTCCCCCTTCGCCATGTAGAGGTCGCCCCGGTCCAGGAGCGCCGGCACGAAATCCGGATTCGCCTGGAGAAGTTCATTGAAAGCCGCCAGAGCCGGATCCACTTTCCCGCGGGAGAGGTGGAGCCGGCCCAGGGCCTGGAGCGGCAGGGGATTTCCCGGAGAAAGCTCCGCCGCCTTGCGGAACGCCGCTTCCGCCTCGTCGAATCGTCGCTGGGCCGCCAAGGCCATGCCGAGCCCGTGGCGGGCGCCCCCGTGGCGGGGGTCGAGCCGCGCCGCCTCTCCATAGGCCTCGGCGGCTTCCTTGGGCTTGTTGAGGGCCGTCATGTACAGGTCGCCCAGGTCCAGGTAAGCCCCGGCCGACTTGGGATCCAGGCGGATCGCCTTCTGGAACGCGGCTTCGGCGGCGGGATGACGCCCCATGACGAATTCATAGCGCCCCCACGCCCGCTGCACCGCCGCCTCCTCCGGCGCGGCGGCGAGGGCCTTGCGCAGCCAGTTTTCAACGCCCTTCAGGTCCTGCTTCAGGCGGGCGACCTCCGCCAGCCCCAGCAGGGGTTCGGGCGCTTTCGGGTCGAGCTTGTGGGCTTCCGTAAACGCTTTCGCCGCCGCGACCAGGTCGTTCCCGTTGAGCGCCTCGTAGCCGGCCTGGAGCTTGGCCTGAACGGGCGCGCCCTCGGTCCTGGGCGCCCCCGGGGGCGAGGTGCGGGGAACCAGCAGCTCCAGGGGCACGGCCAGGGAAGCGCCGGGCGCCGCCAGCGCCATTAGGGCGAGAACGATCAGGCAAAAGCGGACTGCAGGGTGGGAAGGCACCGGGATGACCTCCTTGGGCAGGCTTCAATCCATCGCGCGACGCGACCGATTATCGCCCGAGGGCCTGGAAAAACAAAAACCCCTTTCCAGCCGGGCCGGAAAGGGGTGGAAGTCGAGCTTGGGTCGGTTCAGCGCCGCTTGCGGGAGCGAAGGGCCGCCAGCCCCATCAGCCCCAGCCCCACCAGGGCGAGCGTCCCCGGCTCGGGCACGCCGGTGGGCGGGGGCGGCGGGGGTGTGAGAATGCCTCCCGCGACGCCGAAACCGAAGATGAACGTGTTCGGCGCACCGGTGGTCGGATCCACCGCAGGTGTGCCGGGCGGATAGCCGCCCGTGGCGCTGCCGGGATAGCCGTAGGAGTACAGGCCGATCTCGATGTCGGACGGGTCGCCGTCCACCAGCGCCCGGGCCAGATCCGCATCCGCCTTGGTCGGCGCCACCCCGTAGAAGGTGGTGAAGGTGCGGGTCGCGCCGTCGGCCAGCGCCTCGAACTGGAAGTCGAACATGGCGCCGATGTCACCTGTGGCGCCGGTAAAGTTGACGTTGGTCAGGCCAAATGGGATGAAGCTCAACGGATTGCCCGAGTTGAAGCCGTTGTTGTCGGTGCGGAAGATGTTGGTACCGTTGGCGATGCCCAGTGCTGCCGGAACGCCCTGGATGTCCACGTGCTCAACACCCGGGAAGGGAATGTCCCAGTCCATCACGCGGCGATAAAGAAGATCGCCCGAGGCAATGTCCTGGCCGGAGATGTTCTGGATGGAGACATTAACCTGATAGAGCATCGAAGTGCCCGCGTTCGGCGCGTAGTCGTGCGTGACGCGCAACACCGGTGCACCAGTCGGGCCCAGTACATTGACCACCGACCTCGCGGTCGAAGCAGTGGAGGTGAAACTGACCAGCGCCAGGTTCGCCGTACCGACGGCGCTGTTGGCGAAACCAGCAATACCCAAACTCTGGATCGCCACACCCCAACCTTCGCACGTGCAGCCCGGCGAGGTCGAATCCGAGGTGGTGGCGAGCGAGCGGAGCCCGACGATGGTCGTGCCCGAGGGGCCCGAGGCGGGGCCTCCACCTACGTTCAGATCGCCCAGGTCACGCACGCCGAGCTGAACGACGCCGTTGTCGATGATCGCCGCCGTCTGCGCGGTGCCCGCCAGCCCCAACCCCCCGGCCACCAACGCCAGCGCCAGCACGGTCTTGCGTAGCTTTGTTTTCATGGCGGACCCCTTTTCGCAGAGTCTGGCATTATTGAAATTGTCCAAAATCGTCCAAAGCAAAGGCGGTGCCACCGGAATCTTTCCCATTTAAATCAGCGTGATATGCAAAAACCCTCAGAGGCCGTCAATCCGGTTTGACAAAAGCGCCGACAACCGGCCGGAAAGGCTAGCAAATCGTGTTGCCCAAAGGCATTGCCCGCATTCCAAGGCGCTCTCGCGTTTTCCATTTTTATGTCATACGCCACTGTATTCTTTTATCTTTTTCCATTTCCACCTGGCGGCGGGCGCCGAATGCTTCGTCCCCCTTGCCGCCTTCCCCGGAGGCCGCCGGGCCGATGAAAGACCGCCAATGTCGATTTGTTTAACAATCGGCTTTTAAAGGTTGAGGAAACGGCCTTTCCCCTATAATGCTCGAGCCCAACCCCACCTTTCCCATGAAATACCGCGACCTGCGCGATTTCCTCTCTCGGCTCGAAGCTTCGGGCGAGCTCAAGCGCGTGGGTGTGGAAGTGGATCCCCGGCTGGAGATCACCGAGATCTGCGACCGGGTGCTGAAAGCGGGAGGGCCGGCCCTCTTGTTCGAGAAGCCCAAAGGGCACACGATCCCGGTGCTGGGGAACCTCTTCGGCACCCCACGCCGGGTCGCCCTGGGGATGGGGCAGGAATCGGTGGAGGCCTTGCGGGAGGTGGGCAAGCTCCTCGCCTCCCTCAAAGAGCCGGAGCCGCCCCAGGGCTTTCGCGACGCCCTGGAGAGGCTCCCCCTGCTCAAGCAGGCGTTTGCCATGGCCCCCAAGGAAGTGTCCTCGGCGCCGTGTCAGGAGGTGGTTTGGGAGGGAAATGACGTGGACCTCTCCCGGCTGCCGATACAGACCTGCTGGCCCGGGGATGCGGGTCCCCTCATCACCTGGGGCCTCACTGTCACCCGGGGCCCGTATAAAAAGCGCCAGAATTTAGGCATTTACCGCCAACAGGTGATCGGCCCCAACCGGGTGATCATGCGCTGGCTGGCCCACCGGGGCGGGGCGCTCGACTTTCGCGACCACTGCGAGGCCCACCCCGGCGAGCCTTTTCCCGTGGCGGTGGCCCTGGGGGCCGACCCCGCCACCCTCCTGGGGGCGGTGACCCCGGTGCCGGACACCCTCTCCGAGTACCAGTTTGCGGGGTTCTTGCGGGGGAGCCGCACCGAGATTGTCAAATGCCTCGACAGCGATCTCTCGGTACCCGCCTCCGCCGAGATCGTGCTGGAAGGGGTGATCCACCCCGGCGAGACGGCCCTAGAGGGGCCCTTTGGCGACCACACGGGCTACTACAACGAGCAGGAGCGGTTTCCCGTGTTCACGGTCCGGCGCATCACGATGCGCCGGGACCCCATCTACCACTCCACCTATACCGGCAAGCCTCCCGACGAGCCGGCGATCCTGGGGGTGGCGTTGAACGAAGTGTTCGTGCCCATCCTCACGCGCCAGTTTCCCGAGATCGTGGACTTCTATCTCCCGCCCGAGGGCTGCTCCTATCGCCTGGCGGTGGTGTCCATGAAGAAGCAGTACCCGGGCCACGCCAAGCGGGTCCTGTTCGGCGTCTGGAGCTTCTTGCGCCAGTTCATGTACACCAAGTTCGTCCTGGTGACCGACGACGACGTGGACGTGCGCAACTGGAAGGAGGTGATCTGGGCCCTCACCACCCGGGTCGATCCGGCCCGCGACACGGTGATCGTGGAGAACACCCCCATCGACTACCTGGACTTCGCCAGCCCCGTGTCAGGGCTGGGTGGCAAGATGGGGATCGACGCGACGAACAAGTGGCCCGGAGAGACCACGCGCACGTGGGGGAAACCCATCGTCATGGACCCGGAGGTGAAAAAGCGGGTGGACGCCCTGTGGGATTCCCTGGGTCTCGGGTGAGCGGGGATTCAGGGATCGAAGGCCGGAAGAGAGGCGGGCAGGCGGTGCCTGAAGCGTAACGCAAGCCATTGCCCCATCGAGCACCGCCACTGCTGTGCTCAAGAACGCTACTCTGTCCGCCGGTCGGGACCACGGGAGCGGCAAGCCTCACGCCGCTTTTTTTACTTTGATCGAGACTTGCCATCCAGCCCGCCCGAGCAGTCTCACGAGGGCATCCAGGCTGAATTTGTCGATCTTGCCGCGCAGCAGATCGTTGAGGCGAGGCTGGGTGATGCCCAGCCGCTTAGCGGCTTCCACCTGGGTGAATCCGCTCTCCTTGACATGGCGCTGCAGTTCAATCATCAGCTCCGCGCGCAAGCGCAGGTTGGCTGCCGCTTCGCGGGTGTCTTCCAGCGCGTCCCACACGCTTGCAAAGGTCCGCTTCTTCATCGCCTGCCCCTCACTATCTGTCTGAACCGTGACCGGGCTACCTCCAGGTCCGTCTTCGCCGTTTTGGCAGTTTTCTTCTGGAAAGCATGAAGCACATATACGGCTTCTGGGAAGGTTGCCACATAGATCACACGGAAAGCACCGGTCTCATCGCGAATGCGAATCTCCCGGACACCCGCCCCCACGCTCTTCATGGGTTTCCAGTCGTCGGGATCGAGACCATGTTGCACTTTGTTGAGCTGAAACCCTGCCTCCTGGCGGGCACCTCGGGGAAAAGCGCGAATGACTTCCAAGGAATCGCCAATAAAGGTCACGGGCTTCATCTCGTGGCATTATATCAATAATGATATAAACCGGGCGAAGCCGTCTCCACCCGGCACTTGGCTTCGAGTCCGGAGCGCCCGAGCAGGCGCACGAGGGCGTCCAGGCTGAATTTGTCGATCTTGCAGCGCAGCGGATTATTGACGCGGGTCTAAGGCGCCGCTCGAGCTTCCCGGGCGAGCCGATCCGCGGTGTCCCCAGTGAGGGCTTCGAGAAAAGCCACCAGGGCCCGTTTTTCCTCGGCCGTCAAGCCGAGGGGTTTGAGCAGGGGGTCCTTCAAGGGATGGTCGATTCCACCCTGATCATAGAACTCTACGACGCCCTCCAGCGTGGCCAGCGACCCGTCGTGCATGTAGGGCCCGGTGAGGGCGACGTTGCGCAGGGTGGGCGTACGATAGGCCCAGCGGTCCCGGGGATCGAAAGTGACCTCGAACCGGCCCGTGTCGGGCAGCGGCGGTTCGAAGTCCTGGAGCATCTTCTCGTCCACTTCCACGGTGAGTCCCGGGGCGAGCTGCACGGTGCGCTTTCCCTTGACCCCCATGCTGCGGGCCCAGCCGACGCCGGTATTGTGGAACGCGTTGTCGGTGAAGAGGGCGTGCTTTTCGCCGACCACGTGGCAGGCGGCGCAGCCTCCCTTGCCGCGGAAAATCTCGAAACCCCGTTGTGCTTCCTGCGTCAGCGCGTTTTTGTCTCCGCCGTAGTACCAGCGGTCGAAGGGGGCGTTGGCGGAAAGCAGGGTACGCTGGTAGGCGGCGAGGGCCTGGCCGACGGTCAACATGTCAGGGCCGCGCCCGAAGGCCTGCTCAAATAGCCCCCCATAGTCGGGCAGGGCCTTGATTTTCTCGATCACGTAGCCGACGGAAGGGTTCCCCATCTCGTTCCTTGCGAGTAGGGGACTCCATACCTGATTTTCAAGCGTTGTTTCCCGGCCGTCGTGGAAAAGGCTCGCCGCGTAAGCCACGTTGTACAGGGTGGGGGCGTTGCGTCTCAGGCTGCGCCCCTCCAGCCCGATGGGGGTCGCCAGCTCGTTGGAAGTGAAACCCTGCTCCGGCACGTGGCACATGGCGCAGGAGAGGGTGCCGTTGTGGGAGAGCCGCCGGTCGAGGAAGAGCTTGCGCCCCAGCTCGATTTTCGCCGGCGTCAAAGGGTTGTCGCGGGGTAGCGGCACTTCGGGCAGCCCGAGTGGTGGCTTGAGCTGCACAGGTGACGCGCTGCCGGCCAAGCCGTCAGAAGGACCTTGGCAACTGGCCAGTACAACGATGCAAGCCAGCAGAGCGGCCGCGGCCCTCATCGCGGCACGGAGCCCTCCTCCATGAGGAGGGTCTTGATGTCATTGAGCACCACCTCGGGCAGCAGGTAGGCGGTCGTGTAGATCTCCCGCACCTGCCGGGCCTTGTCGATCAGGTAGACCTTGAGCACGTGGTTATAGAAACCCGTGGGCTTGCCCGTCTTTTCATCGAGCTCGATGGCTACATCCTGGCCATAGCCTTCGAGGATGGGCAACAACGCTTGAAGCGACGGCGTCGTGAGGAAATCCCAGGTCACCGTCCTCGATCGCCCGGCCTGGAGCGCCTGCTGTCCGGCCAGGGCTTCGGGTGTGTCCCTCAGGGGATCGAAGCTCAAGCTCACCAGCCGCACCCGGCCGTGCAGGCGGGAGTCCTGCTCCACCGACCGCTTCACCTGCTGGAACACGTAGAGGGCGTAAGGGCACCCCCCGGCGTCGGCGCAGGACGTGTACATGAAGGTGAGCAGGGTTACCTTTCCGCCGGTGAATTCCGAAAGCCGGCGCTTCTGGCCCGTTGAGTCCAGTACCACGCCGTCGGCGGCGCGCATGATGGAATGGAGCGCGTAGGTCCCCGGCGCCGGGGGCACGAAGTCCATCACAGGAGCGGCGGCGCCTGCCGGGGCCGGATCTTTCTCCCCGTGGGCCTGGGCGCCTGGGAGGCCCAGGAGGAAAAAAACGCCTCCTGCAAGGAGGAGGCGAAGGCTTTGGGGGAGGTGATTGTTGGCGCTGAGCCGGGTAAGCATCACTCCTTCACCGCGAGCTTGGCGTGGTCCGAGGGTAGCGCCGCCTCCAGGGGCTGGAGCTTCTTCAGGTCCCGCACTTGAAACTTCATGTGATGGGCGCGCCCGAGCTTTTCCTTGTAGAAATCGATATGGAAGGCAAGCTTCAGCGCTTTGCCGTCCCAGTGGTACATCTTGAGGAATTGCTCGTCCTCGGGGCCCTTCTTGTCCCAGTTGGCGAGGAGAGAGCTGGTGAAATAGAGCCGTTTGCCGTCGTAGCTCTGGGACACCATGTTGACCTGGGAGCCGATTTTCTTCGCGTACACCTGCTTGGGTTGCAAGGGGTTCGACATGTCGAAGTAGCGCGCCGTGCCGTCCATGAAGGTGTTGACCCACAGGCCCTTGGCGTCGCTCCTCAGGCTGATGTCTACCGGCAGGGGCACTTTTGCCGGATCGCCGATCTCCGCCACCTTGTGGGCCTGCCACTCGCCCTTGGCATCCTGCTTGAAGACCCACATGGCGGAGGTGAGCGCCGCGGTGGTCACCGCCCAGTTGTCCCCAGGCTTCCAGGACCAGCGTACTTCCAGCGGCGCTCCCGGCGTATTGAAAATCTTCACGGGCTTCATCGCCTTGAAGTCCCAGATGACCGAGGTGTTGCCAAAGCGCTTCATCGCCTCCTGGTCCTGGATCAGCTTGCCCAGATCCATCATGTAGTTGTTCCACCCGGTGAAGGAGGTGGTCAGCATCGCGTTCTTCTGGGGGTTGACGCCGATGTCATAGCCATAGCCATCCCCCTTAACACCCCCAATTTCCTCGAGCGGCATGTCATATTTCGCGACGAACTCGCCATTGTTGTTATACACGGCGATACCCGTAATGCCGCCGTGGTCCCGGTTGTTGGACAGGGCCTGGATCAGCATGCGCCCGGGAATGGCGTAGAAGGTGTGGGGCCCCACGTAACCGGTCTTCTCCGCAAGGTCGGTGATTGTTCTCACCAGCTTAGGTTTAGCCGGGTCGGTGGCGATGTCGAACACGTAGATCTTGCTCGAATCGAGCTGCCCGGCCCACAGGTAGCGGCGATCGTCGGAAAGTCCCATGTGGTGCGCCTCGCCCCGGCTGCCCACGGAAACCGTATGAATGACCTTGCCGAACTTCTTGGACTTGGGGTTCACGTCGACCGTGACCAGCTTGTCGGAGCCGTCGCCCACCCCCTCGACTCCAAGGGTCCAGACGTAGACGAATTCCTCCTGCCCCTTGATCAGAGGCGTGAACGGGGAGCAGCTGGTCTCGTCGGCGGCGGGAGCGGCAGGCAACAAGCCCGACAGCACCAGAACCAATGTCCAGGCGAAGATAAACGATTTCTCTTTCCAGCCTGTGTACCGCGTTGACTTCATGAACATCACGATCCTCCTTCACGGTGGGTGAGAATGGGTCAATATTGAGCTCGAGAAGCAGCGGGCAAAGTTACTTAATTAATATACATCGAGTATGCATACGGTAGGAGCCTTGTTCGCTTTCATGTTCGAGGCGCGCCTCGGGACCGGTCCGGTCCGGTCGCCGCCGGGTCGTCCGGGAAATGACCGTGGGCCGGCCCCGTCATCCGCCGGCAGGCCCTGCAGAATGTTCCCTCGCAAGAATGTTCTCCCGTACAGGGAAGGCCGCCACATGCTTCTTCCGCAGGCCGAAGTGGGGAAGCTGCATGGCTCCCAGGCCGATGGCCCAGGACAAGGCCGCGGCCCAACCCGACATACCGAAGGCCAGCAGCACGGCCATGGCCAGCCAGTACAACCCACCGATGTCTCGATACTGGCCCATACCCGTTCGCTCTCGGCTCAAAAGACGTTCCCGGAACCTCAGGCGACCTTTTGCGCGCCTTGCGCTCTTGAATCTCTCTCGTACGGTTAATCGAACTCCTTGCCTCAGCCGAGGACATAGACGACCAAGGGAACCACCAGCCAGGCAAGCCCTTTGATGAAGAAGAATGCGATTCCGGCAATCCCCAGCCGCCGCCATTTCGCCAATCCGGCGCCATCCCGCCTTGGCCGCGCTTTCTTCACCGGCCGCCTTCCAGGATTGCCCGGGAACGCTTGCCCGCCAGCCGGGGAAGGAGCATGGGCACCCGCCGGCGATACCGTGCGTACTCCTCCCCATGCGCTTCGATCAGATCCCGCTCTTCGAGGCGGATGGCCAACAGGATGTAGACCGTCGTCGCGATAGCGAACACCAGGTGCGCCGCGGTCATGGTGGGGGTGGCCCAAAAGGCGAACAGCCAGCCCACGTACAAGGGGTGCCGGACGATCTTGTATGGCCCGGGCGTCACGAACCGGAGGGGCGCGTAAGCCCTTCCGCGCAGATACAACCACACCTGCCGCAACCCGAACAGATCGAAGTGGTTGATGAGAAAGGTGGTCACCAGCACCAACAGCCAGCCGAAGCCGAACAGCCCGTACAGAATGGCCTGCCCCACCGGGTCGGTCACCCGCCAGACGATTCCCCCCATGGGCTCCCAGAAGGCGAACAGGGCGATCAGGGCCAGGCTCGAAAACAGCACGTAGGTGGAACGTTCCACCGGTTCCGGGACGATCCGCGTCCACAGCCGCTTGAATTCCGGCCGCGCCATCAGGCTGTGCTGGATGGCGAACAGGGCCAGCAGTCCCAGATTGGTGATCAGAGCGTTCCAGAAGGGCACCTGGGGCGCCGCGTCGATGGACTTCGGAACCAGAAGGTTGCCGACGAACCCGATGGCGTACAGGAAAGTCCCCAGAAAAACGACGTAACAAAGCAAACCGTAAACAAAGGCGCCGATGCGTTTCATGGTCATCTCCTAATAGCCCCGTTTCAAAGTCCCGGGATCCACTTCAGCACGGCGCGCGGATCCCGCTCGCCGGCCTTTCCTGGTGCGTCATCGCTTGCAAACGCAGCGGCTTCGGGAGCGCCGAAGCCCGTCGACGCGAGGGCGTGGCGTGCCCATGCGTCGATTTCCTCCCTTACGAGGTCGTCGAAATCGCGCTTTCGCCGATAAACCGCCTTGGTCCATGTGCCCGGAATGGATTCGGGCGCCAGGAAAAACTCCGCGTCGATGGTGGTCGCCATGGTTTCGATCTCCTTTGATGTGACGATTCGCTGCCGCCGTCGTCCGGTTTCCCGGCGCCCCGCGGCATGAAGGAGCAGGATACGGACGCACGTTTTCCCGGTGATTTCGATCGGGTAACACTTTGTTTCCGTTTGTATCGGCGCGGCGAGCCACCCTGGCCCGGAAATGCCCGTGACTCCGGAGAGGTTATAATCCATCGATTCGCCAGCCGCCCGACGAACCATGGCTACCAGCGGACGCGTCCTGATCGTGGAAGACGACCCCCAGGTACGGGACATGCTCACCGAGTACCTGTCCGCCCACGGCTACGAGGTCACCCAGGTGGATGGCGGCGCCGCGATGCGGGCGGCGCTGGCACGAGGGGTGCCGGACGTGGTGTTGCTGGACATCACCCTGCCCGGGGAGGACGGCCTCACCCTCGCCCGCTACCTGCGGGAGCGTTACGACCTGGGCATCATCATGGTCACCGCCGCCGGCGAGGTGGTGGACCGCATCGTGGGCCTGGAAATGGGGGCCGACGACTATCTGGCGAAACCTTTCGACCCGCGGGAGCTGCGGGCGCGTCTCAAGAGCCTCTTGCGCCGCTGCCAAAACCGCGCGGAAGAAAGGAGGCAATCGGCTTCGAGCGCCCGGCGCGTCGCCTTTGGCCGTTGCCAGCTGGACCTGGATTCGCGCAGGCTGTTCGACGCTAGCGGGCAGGAGATCCCCCTCACCAGCATGGAATTCGATCTCCTCAAGGTCTTCGCCGAGCATCCCAACCAGGTGCTGACGCGCGACCGGATCCTCACCCTCACCCGCAACCGCGACTGGGAGCCCTTCGATCGCTCCATCGACATCCGCATCGCCCGGCTGCGCAAGAAGATCGAAGCCGATTCCGAGAAGCCCCGGATCATCCGCACGGTGCGCGGCGCCGGCTACATGTTCGTGCCGTCCGCGGACTGACGGTCGACGTGTAACCGGCGTGTTTCAATGGTATCCGGCGGGTAACAGGGGCTCCCGCCGCCCCGCTTTCCGTCTAGACTGGAAGAGACCGACTTCCACCGACCATGCGCGCCCTGACCCGAAGCGACGAGGCCTACCGCGCCCTTTTCGGCTCGGATGACCTAGCCCTTTTCGTGCTCGGAGAAGGAATCGAGGACTGCAACGAGGCGGCCTGCCGCCTGCTCGGGCGCCCTCGCGAGGCGCTGCTGGGACGGTCCCCTCTGGAGCTTTCTCCTCCCCTCCAACCCGACGGTGCCCCGTCCGCGCTGGCTGGCCAGCAACGGGTGCAAAGCGCCCTAATGGGGCTTCCCCAGTGGTTCCAGTGGCAATTCCTCCGCGGCGACGGCTCGCCCGTGGAAGGGCTGGTCCATCTGGAGGCGGTGCGGCTCGAGGGCTCCCGGCGCCTCCTGGTGCGGGTGCGGGACCTGTCGCGGCTGCGGGAAGCGGAACGCGCCCTGCACGACACCGAGGCCCGGCTGCAACAGATTCTCGACAACACCACGGCGGTGGTTTTCGCCAAGGACCGCCGGGGCAGGTACCTCTTCGCCAACCGAGAGCTGCAGCGATTGGCGGGGAAGCCGGCCGAGGCGATCGTGGGCCGCACCGACGACGAAGTCTGGCCGCCAGACATGGCCAGCCGCTTCCGGCGCAACGACGAGCAGGTGCTGCGGGAGCGGCGCTCCATCGAGTTCGAAGAGACCGGGGTTTTCCACGGACGCCAGAGGACTTACCTGTCGTTCAAGTTTCCTCTGCTCGACGCCGGTGGATCGCCCTACGCGGTGTGTGGCATCGCCACAGACATCACCGGGCGCAAGCGGATGGAAGAAGCCCTGCGCGACGCGGCTCTGGCCGTCTCTACCGCCGAAGGCGAGGCGGTCTTCCGCGAGCTGGTGCGCTACCTCGCCGCGATCCTGGACGTGGACGTCGCGTTCATCGCCGCCTTCCACAACGGCCGCAACGCCATGCGCACCCTGGCGTTCTGGGCGGACGGCCGGCTGCGAGACAACATCGACTACCGGCTCGACGGAACGCCCTGCGCGCTGGTGGTGGGCCGCGAGTTCCGGTTCTTTCCCGATCACCTGACCGAGCTGTTCCCGGCCGACGACATGCTGGTCCGGTTGGGCGTGTGCTCCTACGCGGCGTACCCGCTCAACGACGCGGCCGGACGCCCGCTCGGCCTGGTGGCGGCCGTCGCCCGCCGCCCCATGGGGGACCGGGAGTTCATCGAGTCGGTGCTGAAGATTTTCGCCGCGCGGGCCGCCGCGGAAATCGAGCGCCAGCGCACCGAGGAGGCGCGGCGCCGTTCCGAAGCGAGCTATCGCTCCATTTTCGAGGCCAGCGAAGACGCCATTTTCATTCACGACTGGGACACCGGCGCCATCGTCGACGTGAACCCGCGGGCCTGCCGAATGTACGGGTACACGCGGGACCAGATGCTGCGGCTGACGGTGGGGGATCTGAGCTCGGGCGAGCATCCCTACACCCAAGCCGAGGCAGGGCGCTGGATAGCCAAGGCCAAGCAGGGGGAGCGCGTCCGGTTCGAATGGCACCGCCGCAACAGCGACGGCTCGCTGCACTGGGACGAGGTGATCCTGTGCAAGGCGGAAATCGCCGGCAAGCCCCACATTCTCGCCATCACCCGGGAGATCACCGAGCGCAAGGAGCAGGAGGAGGATCTGCGGCGCAGCGAAGAGCGGCTGCGGGCCACCATCGAAGCGGCGCTCGATGCAGTGATCGGCATGGACGGCGCCGGTCGCATCGTTCAGTTCAACGCCGCCGCCGAGCGCTGCTTCGGCTTCCGGCGGGAGGAAGTGCTCGGCAAGAAGCTGGCGGAGACGATCATTCCGGAGCGTTTCCGGCGGGCCCACCAGGAGGGCATGGAGCGCTACCGGGTCTCAGGCACGGGACCCTATCTGGGCCGCCGCGTGGAAGTGACGGCCATGCGGGCGGACGGCTCGGAGTTTCCGGCCGAGCTCGCCGTCGGTGTCGCCCCGAGCCGTGACGGGGACATATTCATCGGCTACCTGCGGGACATCACCGAGCGCAAACGGGCCGAAGTGGAGCGCGGCCAGCTCGAGGCCCAGCTCCGACAGGCGCAGAAGATGGAGGCCATCGGCCATCTGACCGGCGGCATCGCCCACGATTTCAACAATATCCTCACCAGCGTGATGGGCTACATCGTGCTGGCCGGCGAGCGTCCGGCCGTGCTGGAGGACCAGAAGCTCGCCAAGTACCTGGAGCAGGTCCATCTATCCTGCACCCGGGCCCGCGACCTGATCCAGCAGATGCTCACCTTCTCCCGCGGCCGGCGGGGAGCGCCCCGGCCCCTGATGTTGCCCTTGCTGGTCAAGGAGTCGGCCAAGCTGCTGCGCTCTTCGCTGCCCGCCACCATCGAGTTGCGCGCTTTCCTCGACGAGGAGGTTCCCGCGGTGATGCTGGACCCGGTGCACGTGGAACAGGTGCTGCTCAACCTGTGCATCAATGCCCGGGACGCCATGGAAGGCAGTGGGGAGATTCGGGTGGCGGTGAGGCAGACCGACGCCCGAGGAACGGTTTGCGCCTCCTGCCGCCAGCCGGTCACCGGCCGCTTGGTCGAGTTGGCGGTGCGGGACACCGGCCCGGGTATTCCCCCGGAAGTCATGGACCGCATGTTCGAGCCCTTCTTCAGCACCAAGGAGGTGGGCAAGGGCAGCGGCATGGGGCTCGCCACGGTGCACGGAATCGTGCACGAGTACGGCGGCCACGTGGCGGTGGTCACCCACCCGGGCCTCGGGACCGAGTTCCGGGTATTGTTCCCGCCCATGGCGGTCGGGGAGACGGCTGCGGCCGCAGGTCCCGCCTCAGCGGCTCAAAGCAGGCTACCGCGTCCTGCGTTGCGTGGCCGGGTGCTGGTGGTGGAGGACGAGGAATTGGTGGGCGAATTCATGCGGGAGCTCATGGAAGGCTGGGGCCTGGAGGTGACGGTGAAGACCAGCGGTTTGGAAGCCAGGGACGCCTTCGCGGAGGATGTGGACCGCTTCGACCTGGTGGTCACCGATCAGACCATGCCTCGGCTTCCCGGCCTTGAACTGGCGAAAATCCTGACCCGCTTGAGGCCCGGGCTTCCCGTCATTCTATACACCGGCTACGCCGATGCCCTCAGCGAAGCGGAGATCCAGGCCAGCGGCATCCGGGCCCTAATGAGAAAACCGGTGGAGCCCGCCGAGCTGTTTTCCCTGCTCAAGGCCCATCTGCCGCACCAAGTCTCCCCCCGGAGCTGAGCGTCGGCTGCTCCGGGACGGCGCCAGGCCGGAGGAAGCGGCCGTCACTCCGAAGACCCGGCGCCGGCCCGGGCCGCCTTCGGTTGGGCGCAGCAGTGCCGGCCGCCTTCATACACCCACTCGATCACCGCTTCCATGACCGGCCGGGCGCGGCCCGCGTTGGGATGGTTGACGAAGCACACCACCACGTGGCGCCGCCCGTCCCTGTCCCGCACATAGCCGGCGAGGGTGCGCACCCCTTCCAGGTAGCCCGTCTTGAGGTGGGCCTGGCCGCTGAAGGCGTTGGCGCGCATGTGCTTCTTGAGGGTGCCGTCCACGCCGGCCAGCGGCAGGGAGGCCACGAGCTCCGGCATGACGGGCGAGTTCCAGGCGCGCAGAAGCAGCTCGCCCAGGTGGCGGGCGCTCACGCGCTCGGCGCGGGAGAGCCCGGCGCCGTTTTCCACCACCAGCTCCGGGAACTCCAGGCGGTTCTGGAGGAGCCAGGCCTTGATGGTCCGGGCGGCGGTCTCCGGGGTGGCTGGCGGGCCGAAGCCGTAGGCGCCCAGGGTGAGCAAGAGCTGGCGAGCCATCACGTTGTTGCTGAACTTGTTGATGTCCCGCACGATCTCCGCCAGGGGCGGGGAGTCGCTGGCGGCGAGAAGGCGCGCGCCCTCGGGCACCGGGCCCTCCCGCACTTCGCCCTCCAGCCGCCCCCCCAACTCGGTCCAAAGCTGCCGGAACACGTCGCCGAAGAGTCGCGGGTGCGCCAGCACGGAGAAGCTTTCCGCTCTTTCCCCGCAGTCTTCCGGATAGCGCCCGTCGAACACGATCCGGGCCCGGGTCCAGTCGCTGGCGATGGCGGCGTGGAAGCGGGGCTCCCAGTCCCGGCAGGGGCCGGGGCCGAGCTTCAGCCGGTTTTCGATCTCCAGCCCCTCGGGATGGGGCTCGGCGTACACCCGCACCCGGCCGTCCGCCGGCTCGGGCACGAAGCTCACCCGCACGGCGTTGAAGTTGAGGAGCAGGGCGTCGGGCTCCACGTTGTACGGGCGGTAGGGCTCGCCGTCGAAGGCGCCCGGGTCCGCGGCAGGCAGGGCGAAATGGGTGCGGTCCAGCACCAGATCGCCCCGGATCACGCGAACGCCCCGGGCCCGCACCTCCCGCAACAGGAGCCAGAGCCGCTCCAGGGTGAGCTTGGGATCCCCGTAACCCTTGATCGCCAGGGGACCGTCCAGCACCCCTTCCGCCACGGGGCCGCCGGCGTACACCTCGGTCTTCCAGGTGTAGGCGGGCCCCAGCAGCTCCAGGGCGGCCAGGGTGGTGACCAGCTTCATGGTGGAGGCGGGGTTCATGGGCGCGTCCGCGTTCCAGGCGAGAAGAGGCCCGGGGCCGGCCACCGGCTGGACGAACATGGCGATGCCTTCTTCCGGGATGCCGGCGGTCGCGAGCGCTTGCTGGATCGGGGGCGGCAGGTGCGAGGCGCTCGTGGGCGGGGTGACGGCGAGCGTCACAAGAAGCCCCCAGAGGAGCATCGGCCAACGCTTGGGAGCGAGTCGTCCTCGGCGCCGCGAGGCGATCGAAGTCGAGGAAAGGGGTTCGGAAAAGCTCATTCGCATACCGCGTCCAGGGTCTCGAGGGTGCCCTTCACCAGGAAGGCCATTTCCTCCGGCTCGATCACGTAGGGTGGCATGTAGTACACCGTGGCTCCCAGGGGCCGCAGCAGCAGCTCGTGCCCGAGGGCCTCGCGGAACACCTCCCGGGGGAAATGGGGGCCGGCCCCCTCCACCTCGAAGGCCCAGATCATCCCGGTGTTGCGGAAGTGGCGCACCCGGGGATGGGCCTTGAGGGGCGCGGCCGCTTCATTCATGAAGCGGGCCTTGTCCCGGTTGGCGGCGAGCACGTTTTCCTGGGCCAGCAGATCCAGGGTGGCGAGCGCCGCTCGGCAGGCAAGGGGATTGCCAGTGTAGGAATGGGAGTGGAGAAAGCCGACGCGCACGTCATCGGCATAGAAGGCCTGGTAGATCTCCTCCCGGGTGAGAACCACGGACAGCGGCAGGTAGCCGCCGGTGAGCCCCTTGGAAAGGCACAGGAAGTCGGGCACGATGCCCGCCTGCTCGCAGGCGAAGAGGGTACCCGTGCGGCCGAAGCCGACCGCGATCTCGTCGGCGATGAGGTGTACGTGGTAGCGATCACACAGGGCCCGCGCCCGGGCGAGGTACGTCGGGTGGTACATGGCCATGCCTCCGGCGCACTGTACCAGGGGCTCCACGATGAGGGCCGCGATGTCCCCATGGTGCTGCTCCAGGTGCCGCTCCAGGGCGTTCGCCGCCCGCAAGGCGTACGCTTCCGCGCTTTCTCCCGGCTCCGCCAGCCGCCCGTCGGGCGAGGGCACGACGCCGCAGGGGCGCAGGAGGGGCTCGTAGGTCTCCTTGTAGAGGGCTACGTCGCCCACGGAGAGGGCGCCCAGCGTCTCCCCATGGTAGCTGTTGGCCAGGGTGACGAAGCCGCTCTTTCCCGGCAGGCCCGTGTTCTTCCAGTAGTGGAAGCTCATCTTCAGGGCGATCTCCACCGCAGAGGAGCCGTCGGAAGCGAAGAAGCAGTGGCCGAGCCGTCCGGGCGCCAGGGCGCTCAGCCGCTCGGCCAGCTCCACCGCCGGCGCGTGGGTAAAGCCGGCGAGGATCACGTGCTCGAGCCGCTCCAGCTGTTCGGCGACGGCGGCATTGATCTTCGGGTGGTTGTGGCCGAACAGGTTCACCCACCAGGAGCTGATGGCGTCCAGATAGCGCCGTCCGTCCAAGTCGTAGAGCCACACCCCCTTGCCCCGGGCGACCGGCACCAGGGGCAGCCACTCGTGGTGCTTCATCTGGGTGCAGGGGTGCCAGACGGCGGCGAGGCTTCTTCGCAGCAGCCCCTCGGCTTCGCTGCCAAAGGTGGGCGCAGAACTCTTGCGGGCCGCAAAAGGGGAAGGTTTAATTTTCATGGTGATGGAATGGCAAAGCAAAACCGCAGATAGGAAGTGTAGGCCAAAGGTTCGGGCTTCTGGTCGCTTCCTTTTGGGAATCTCCGCGGAATTTCCGCCTCCCTTTGGGCATCAAACTTGCTAAGAAATTCTGTGGTGGGTTAGGAAGAGAGAAGACGCCATGGAAATTCTGGAGCGCATTTCCGAGCAGATGGCCATGTCGCCGCACCCCTTGTTCGCCATCACTATGGCGGCGGTGCCTTGCCCGGACACGCCCGTGATTTTGACGCTGCACTGGCACGGCTTCATCCGGGAGAAGCTCGTCCCCTTGGAAGAAGCGGAGGTGGTGCGCTACACCCCCATCCCCAGCTCGGCGTTGCAGATCAACGACCGCTGGACGCGGCTCCAGGACCTGGAAGAGGCCGCCCTGGAAGCGGCCTGGGAGTTGGGAGCGTGGGATCTGGCGCGAGCGGAGCGCCCCTCCTGCACCCGTCCCGGCGCCGACTCCCGGGAGGCGCTGGAATGCCTGCAAGCGTTCGGCGCTTTTCCTTACGGAATCCACGGCATGGAAATGGTGGTGAGCGAGGCCCCCGACGCGGACGAGCTCCTCGGGCTCGCCGCCCGCCGGGGCTATCTCATGTGGATGTTCCGCCCGGTGCACGGGGGCATCTGGAAGGAGGTGGCGGAGGATGCCACCCTCAACCCCGACGGCACCCGGGAGCCCCCCTGCCCCGTGCAGCCCTTGCCGGTGACCGGTGAACGGGCGAAGCGCACCGTCTACCGCTTCGGCCAACCCCTGGGCCTCGTCTGAGAAAGGCCTTGAAAACGCAGAAAGGCAGCCTCACAGTAAGCGCGGTTTCTTTGAAGCGCTGCGTCTAATCTCTGAGCATCGGGTCGGAAAGGCCACGCTCCGACCCGGACAGGTCGATCGTCTCGACTGTCCCATGAAAGTCATTCGGGGCAAGCCCCTCTCTCCCGGTTACGGCATGGGGCGGGCGGTGGTCTTAGGTGCTGCCCGGCTCCCCGTGCCTCAATACCGCATCCAGCCCGGCCAGGTGGACGCCGAGCACCAGCGGCTGCAGCAGGCCCTGGACCGTTCCCGGGAGGAGTTGGAGCGGCTGCAGGCGCGGGTGGTGGCCGAGTTGGGCCACGAGGTGGCGGATATCTTCTCGGCCCACCTGGCGTTCCTCCGGGACAAGCAGTTCGTCGAACGGGTGAAGGAACACGTGGCCCGCGATCTGGTGAACGTGGAGCAGGCCTGCCGGGCCGTGATCTCCGACCTGGCGCAAACCCTGGCGACGGTGGATAACGAATACTTGCGGGAGCGGGAGCAGGACGTCCGGGACATGGGACGCCGGGTGCTGCGCCACCTTGCCCGCCATGCCGGGCCCGGGCTGGCGGAGCTTCCGCCCGAGTCGGTCATCGTCGCCCGGGAGCTCCTCCCCTCGGATCTAATGGAGCTCGACCGCAATCACGTGGCTGCCCTAGTGACCGAACAGGGCGGCTGGACCAGCCATGCCGCAATCCTCGCCCGCTCCCTGGGCGTTCCGGCGGTGACCGGGGTGCAAGGCGCTACGGCGGAGATCGAGGAGGGCGTGCGCCTCCTGGTGGACGGAGAGGCCGGCATGGTCTGGATCGTGCCCACAGAGGAGGACCTGGCGCGCTTTGCTGCCCGGAAGGAGCGCTACGACCGGGCGGCCGCCATCGCTGCGGTCGAAGAGCGCCGAGCGTGCGTGACCCGGGACGGGGTGTCTATCCGTCTCTACGCCAACATCGCCCGGCCCTATGAGGCGGCGGAGGTGGCGCGGCATTATCTGGACGGGGTAGGCTTGTTTCGCACCGAATACCTGTTTCTGGAAGGGCCCGAGCCACCCGGCTTCGAGCGTCAGCGGGACGCCTACCGGCAGGCGGCGGAGCTGCTGGGGGGTCGCCCCCTGGTGCTGCGCACCCTGGACCTGGGGGCGGACAAGAATCCTCCGTATCTCACTGCCCGGTTTCCCGTCAACCCGAGCTTGGGGCTGCGGGGCCTGCGCCTTTGCTTGGCGGCAGAGGAGCTCTTTCGCACTCAGCTTCGGGCCATCCTGGCGAACTTTCCCCATTACGACGTGCGGGTCCTGTTCCCCATGGTGCTGGGCGCCGGGGACCTGCAACGGGCGCTGGCGGTGTTACGATCGGTCGCTGCCGAGGCAGGGCTGGAGAGACTACCTCCCGCCGGCGCGCTGATCGAGACCCCGTCGGCGGTGTTCACCATCGAAGAGATCGTGAGGCATGTGGACTTCGTAAGCGTGGGCACCAATGACCTCACCCAGTACGTGCTGGCTGCGGACCGCAACGCCCTGGAAATGTTCGAGGATTGCTCGTTCCTGCACCCAGCGGTGCTGCGGGCGGTGAGGACGGTGGTCCAGGCGGCCGCCGCTGCCAAGCGCCCGTTATGCGTGTGCGGGGAAGCGGCAGGAGATCCCGCCGTGGCGCAGCTGCTGGTGGGCCTGGGGGTGCGGGAACTCAGCATGAGCCCCGCGCTGGCGCCCCGAGTGCGCCAGGCGCTTCGGGCTTCGTCCTGTGCCGAATTGGAGCGTCTTGCCGGGCGGGCCCTGGATTGCGAGGATCCCGACGGGGTGCGGAAAGTGCTCAAGGAGTTTGACGGAGAGTCCCCGCGCCGGGGCGCGGCCCCGCCGGCCGCTCGGCCCGCTTCCCCCGTGGAGCATTAACCTCGTCTCGCGTGTCTGGACGGGTCAATAAAGGGAGGAAGGCTGGATCACCAGCCAGCGCCTGCCGGGGGTACGTTCCACCACGACCCGGTCTTCCGCGGGATTCAGGAGGTAGGTGAGGTAGCACCGGTCCCTCGGGTTGGAGAGGACCTCGGGTCTCAGGACCGCGCTGTTGACGCCGTCGCAGCGGGCCAATTTGACCAGCAGCCCGTTCTGGCCCTGGTCTTTGAGGTAACGCCCGAGCCTCTGCCCGAAGCTGTAGTCCTTCCGGTCCACGAGCGGCGGGTGGCGCCGCTCCCGCCTGCGCAGGTCGACGAGGATGGCGTCGCAGCGCACGTCGAACACCCGCCGCTCGCCGCGGATCGGCCGGTTCTCCGAGGAGAAGCTGTCTGTCACGAACCGGTGCCAGTGGTAGACCGTCTCGTAGACCGTGGTTTCCAGGGCGAGGGAGCCGTACCAGACCCCGTAGCGCAAACCGTCGGAAAACCGGGTGGCGTGCCAGTTCTGGGGGACGAAGGGGTAGGTGATCACCGCGCCGTAGTCGAAGGGGCGCGTGATAAGGGGTGCTGTGCTCGGTATCCGCCCGGCGGATTCGGCCGCCACCGCCACCGCTTGGTCGGCTTCGTCCCCGGAGAGGTCGTCGAAAAGCGCCTGGGCGACCCGGATGCCCGCGATGTTACGCACCAGGTCGCCGTGGTAGTCCACCACGGCGCCGATCAGCTCACCGAACACCTTACCTCCCCCGTTCGAAGTCCAGGTAACGGCGCACCGCCAGGATGCCTTCGTAGCCGTACCGCCTCATGATTTCCAGCGGCGTGTGGTGGTCGAAGCGGCGGTTGGGCGTGGTGACCCAGCGGTAGGCGAGATCCCGGTCGTGGGGAAAGAGAATCCGCAGCGCTTTGTGGATGCCCAGCAGATGCCCGGCTCGGGAGATCAGGTCTGCCTGGTCGGCGAGGGGTTCTCCCCGCCGGTAGCGGGCTAGCGTGGCCCGGGAACCCGGGGAAAGTCCCAGCAAGGCCGCCTGGTCGGCGGTAGAGAGGCCCCAGCGGTCGAACAGGGCCACCACCAGGCGGGCGAGGCGCCCCCGGTTTTCCCGGCTACGCAGGTCGATCCGTCGTGCCTGCTCGGGTAAGGCGCTCACTTTCCTCGGCCCTGTTCTTAATGATACGCGAAGTGTATCAATTAATACGAACCCGGTCCAGCGGGGCGGCGCGATGGGTGGCCCCCGGTGAAAGGGAGGGGAAGCAAATGAACAGCCGGGGACGGGGCGGGAGATGCCAAATAACGGGACAAGACAAAGGGCTAAGTGCAGAAATCAGGCGTGGGCCAAGAAACGAAACACGCGGCCAAAGTTGGCCGTGAAGTCAAGCTAAGCAATTGATCTACAATTGGCTTTCGCCGTGAAAGGGATCCCGGCGAGGAACGACGAGCACGGGCATTGGGGCGCTTGTCATACGAGAAAAGATGAGAGTCGTTCTCGATTATTGGGCAGGTTGAGCCTGTCGCTGCCACCCTTAGAGCGGCCAAGAATGGCCTTATAAGCTCCGTTTGGGTGGCTCGAAACCGAGGCCCCTAAAAGAGGGGGCCCTTTCGCGGCTGTCTTCGCCTTCGATGGCTTTGGCGCGAGCGACGGGCGATGATTGTGTCTGGGGTATCATTGACGCTGGCGGGTGACGACCGGAAATTTTCGGCGTCCAGTCACTGCCCACGATCAGTGGTGCTGGATGGAGGGACGGCCGGCCTCCCACCCGCTTTCTCGCAAAGCCAAGACCGTTTACACCCACTCTTCTGTCAATCCGCCTTGCCTTCGTTCCTCTCCCACGGCTATCATTAGCACTCCCTTGCATTGAGTGCTAACAAAATCCCCGACACCGAACACAACCTGTTGAAGGAGAGAATTTTTATGAAAATCCGTCCGCTGCACGACCGGGTTATCGTCAAGCGCTTGGAAGAGGAGCGCAAGACCGCTTCCGGCATCGTGATTCCCGACACCGCCGCGGAGAAGCCCGATCAGGGGGAGGTGATCGCGGTGGGCAATGGCCGGCTGCTGGAAAACGGGACCCTGCGCCCCTTGGAAGTCAAGGTGGGTGACCGGGTCCTCTTCGGCAAGTATTCGGGCCAAACCGTGAAGGTGGAAGGCGAAGAGCTCCTCGTGATGCGCGAGGAGGACATCATGGGCGTCATCGAGAACGGTTAACCGCTCCAACAACCATCAAAGGAGTCCATACGATATGGCAGCGAAAGAGATCAAGTTTCGAGACGTAGCGCGGCATAAAATCGTTGGCGGGGTGAACATTCTCGCGGATGCCGTCAAGGTCACGCTGGGGCCGAAGGGCCGCAACGTGGTGATCGAGCGCTCCTGGGGTGCGCCCACGGTGACCAAAGACGGGGTGTCGGTGGCGAAGGAGATCGAGCTGAAGGACAAGTTCGAGAACATGGGCGCCCAAATGGTGAAGGAAGTGGCGTCCAAGACCTCTGATGTGGCGGGCGATGGTACCACCACGGCCACCGTGTTGGCGCAAGCGATCGTGCTGGAGGGCATGAAGTACGTGGCTGCCGGCATGAATCCGATGGATCTGAAGCGCGGCATCGACAAGGCGGTGGACAAGGTGGTGGAGGAGCTCAAGAAGCTCTCCAAGCCCTGCACCACCAGCAAGGAGATTGCCCAGGTGGGGGCGATTTCTGCCAACGCCGACGAGTCGATCGGCAAGATCATCGCCGACGCCATGGACAAGGTGGGCAAAGAGGGCGTGATCACAGTGGAGGATGGCAAGAGCTTGCACAACGAGCTCGAGGTCGTCGAGGGCATGCAGTTCGACCGCGGCTACCTCTCGCCCTACTTCATCAATAACCCTGAAAAACAGATCTGCGTGCTGGAGGATCCCTACATTCTGCTGCACGACAAGAAGATTTCCTCCATTCGCGATCTTTTGCCGATTCTGGAGCAGGTAGCCAAGGCGGGTCGGCCGCTGCTCATCATTGCCGAGGAGGTGGAAGGGGAGGCTCTTGCCACCCTGGTGGTGAACAATATCCGGGGCATTCTCAAGGCCTGCGCGGTGAAGGCGCCTGGCTTTGGCGACCGGCGCAAGGCCATGCTGGAAGACATGGCCATTCTGACTGGTGGCACCGTGATCAGTGAGGAGCTCGGGCTCAAGCTGGAGAACGCTACCCTCAATGACCTGGGCCGCGCCAAGCGGGTCGAAGTGGGCAAGGAGGAGACCACCATCATCGACGGCGCGGGCGAGAAGAAGAAGATCGAAGACCGGGTCAAGCAGATCCGTGCCCAGATCGAGGAGACCACCTCCGACTACGATCGGGAGAAGCTGCAGGAGCGGGTGGCGAAGCTCGCTGGCGGGGTGGCGGTGATCAAGGTTGGGGCGGCCACCGAGGTCGAGATGAAGGAGAAGAAGGCGCGGGTGGAAGATGCCCTGCACGCTACCCGGGCCGCCGTCGAGGAAGGCATCGTCCCAGGGGGCGGCGTGGCGTTCCTACGGGCGCGCCAAGCCCTGGAAGGCAAGCTCAAGGGCGAAAACCACGATCAGGAATGCGGTATCAAGATCGTGATGCGCGCCCTGGAGGAGCCCCTGCGCCAGATTGTGGCCAACGCGGGCGAGGAGCCCTCGGTGGTGCTGGCCAAGGTGCTGGAGGGCAAGGGCAACTTTGGCTACAACGCCCAGACTGGGGAGTACGGTGACCTGGTGGCCATGGGGGTGATCGACCCGACCAAGGTGGCGCGCACCGCGCTGCAGAACGCGGCCTCCATCGCTGGGCTGATCCTGACCACCGACGCCATGGTGGCCGAGCTGCCGAAGGAGGAAAAAGCCCCCGCGGGAGCCGGCCACGGTGGCATGGGCGACATGGACATGTAGAAAGCATGGCCGCTCCCGGGGGGTCGCTCCCCGCAGATCGACGCTTCGAAAGCCCCGCTGCCGCGGGGCTTTTTGTATCCCTTTCTGCCGCCGTTCATATTTAATACGGGTGAGTGCCCAGTGCTTGTCGAGCGATGGAGGGCTCCGGCCCATGCGGATCCTGCTGGCGGAAGACGATCCCATCCTGGGCGACGGGCTGGCGCGGGCGCTTCGCCGATCCGGTTACGCCGTCGACTGGGTCGAGTCCGGTCCTGCAGCCGACGCGGCCCTGGCGGCCCACCGCTATGACCTGTTGATCCTCGACCTGGGCCTGCCCCCCAGGCCAAAGAGGGGCTGCTGGAACTCGCCCGGGCGAACGACGCCTTCTGCGCCAAGCTCCCCCAGCCGGTGGAAATGTTCGGCGATGCTCTAGGTCTCTTTGGTCGCTTGCGGGTGGAGAAGGAGGGGGTCCATCGAGGCATGTTGGACCTTAAGAAAGCGGGGCTTTTCCCGGTGGTCCACGGCGTGTGCAGCCTCGCTTTGCAGAGCGGCCTCACCGAGACCAACACGTTCCAGCGCATCCGCCAACGGGAGCACCGCCGGGTCTTCGATCAGCGCTTCGGTGAAGCCCTGCGCCAGGCCTACCAGACTCTGCTCGCGCTGCGCTTGAGGGCGGGGCTCGAACGCCAGAAACTCGGAGGCATGGCGGATAATTACGTGGCCCCCCAGTCGCTGACCCTTTTGGAACGCTACCAGCTCAAGCAAAGCCTGCGGGTGGTGCGGGAGTTCAAAGAGATAGTGCGCTACCACTTCCGGCTCCACAGCTCGCTCTTTTGAGAGGTCCACTGCCCCTGACGGTGGCCTGCCCGGAAGGTCCTCTGTCTTCCTGCCGCCCGGCGGCCTTAACTCGCTGCGGGGATTCCCGGTATAATCTCGCCCTCCCGCGGAACCGGCGAGCTCGGCTCGCAGCAGCGGACTGACGGCTTGGCCGCGCAGCGGGCCAGCCGCAACGAAGGCTCACATCGTTCAAACGATGTGAAGCGAGGCGCAAGCCGAGCGGGCCGGAGTTAAAATCCGCGTCTCAGCAGTCGGTGACGCGAAGTGGCCAGGTAGCTCAGTTGGTAGAGCAGCGGACTGAAAATCCGCGTGTCGGCGGTTCGATTCCGTCCCTGGCCACCACTTCATCACTTCATTTGTGCTGCCACGATCAGGATCTTGCTTGCCGTGTAGCGTGGCGAGCACCGTCCGGCGGCCGGCGTAGAGGCGAAGGGCAATCCGAGGTCGCGCCGGCCCGCTGCAGCACCGGGCTGTTCAGGCGAACGCCAGCGCCGGTTCCGGCTCGGCGTCTGCGCTCGGGACCGCCTCCCAACGGAGTTTCCCTCTATAGCGCCAGGCCATGCGGCCTTGATCGTCCAGCGCGAAGAGGTGCAGCCACTGATTGTCGAACAGCTCGCGCACCTCGGGATGGCGCTCGAGAATCGCGCCAATGGCTTCCCGCGGGGCTTCGATCAGGACGCTCAAACGCAATGGCTCGTGAACGAGCCGCTCCCCGTCATGTACCGACTGCCAAGGAAGCCCCGCGCGCAGAAGCCCGCCATTGCCCTCGACGACGCCAATGCCGCCGGTCACGTTGTGAAGCAGCTTGTTGCCCGCACCGAAAACCTCTGGGGCGACGGTCGAGCCGTAATATTGCAGGCTGATCCAGCTGGCTACCACGACTGGCGCCGTCAGAATGAGCTCCAGCACTTCGAATCCCTCGTCCCGCCGCCACTCGTAGTCGTGCAGAAAGGCGCGGCCCTGCAAATCTCGCCCGAGGGTGTGTCGGCGCGGCGCGGCGATAAAAGCCTCACAGCCGGCGAGCGCCCACTCCGGGCGCACCTCGGCCCAATCCCGGGCGCGGCGGGCGATGTCCTGGGCCTCAAAGGCGCGGGGCAGCCGCAGGGAACGCTCAGCACGCGCTAGCGCGCCGGCGGTAGCGAGCCAGGCTTTCGCTTGCTTTAGATCCTGGCTGTGGGATTGGGAGATGTAATCGGCTTCGTAAATCGTGACCGCATCGGTGGTGGTGTCATGCAGCGCTCCGAGAAACAGCGTGTCCTCTGGAATCCCAATCCCGCGGGTGCGGAGGCCCTCGCGCACCCCGCGGTCGTTGAGAAGCCTGGCGAGCAGCCGGGCGTTGACTTCGCCGGAATAGCCGCCGCAGGCGCCACAGTGGAGCGCGCTCGCGTGGGGGTTGTTTATGACGCTGGCGCCGTGGCCGGCGAGCAGTACGAGCCGCGCGAAGCCGTCGGTCAGCGACATCGCCTTGAGCACGCGCTCCGCCATGCTGACCCGCGCCGCGAGGTCGGGGGCAGGATCGAAGCACGGCACCGGGTCGCTGGGGGATGCATTGCCTGCAAGGCGCAGCGCGTCACGCAGGAGCTTGGCAATGTAGAGCGGTCCCGTCGCTTCGACGAAGGCGAAAGAGGAGATGGCGGCCAGTTTAAACCGGCCCCATGCGCGCTTGGCTCGCGCCGCGATTCGGGCGGCCTGTTCCTCGTCCGCAGTCTCGCGCGTCGGCTCTCCCGAGCGGGTTCGGGCGCTGGGCGTGAACAGCACCGGCAGTCGCGCCTCGGTCACATCCGAGGCGAAACGACGATGTGCGATACCGAGCCCGAAGAAGCCGGCAAATCCCAGCGTCTGGATGCCGGTGTCAAGGCTCTCCAGTGCCCTGCGGAAGACCTCCGAGCGCACGTCGATGCAGAAAGCCATCTGCAAGGACGGGCGCTGCGCTGGCGCCGTCGCCTTCGACCGGGCTAGCAGAGCGCGAAGCCGGCGCTGCGCCGCCCGCTCGGCGGCTTCCTGAAGGACGGCGTCGATCTCATCCTCCGGGGTCGGGGCGATCGGCTGCCCGTAGGCCGTGAGCACCTCACGCCAGCGCAATGCGATGAGCGACTCGTATTGGGTGAGCAGGGCTGCTTCCCACACCAGGCGGATAGCGAGGAGATCGGTCACCGTGGTGTCGGTTCCGCCGGCAAGTTCGGCCTGCCAGAGGCGATATCGCGCCAGTTGCGCCCACCCGCCCAGGCTCATCAGCAACCTGTGGAAATAGCTCTCCAGCTCAGCGTCGCCCAGGCCCAGCCGTTCGACCGACGTGACGATCGCATCGACCGCCGTCTCCGGCAACTCCGCAACGGTTGCGGCAAAGCCTCTCAGGCCGGCGATCTCCGGCGTGAGATCGTGCAGGGCGAATGTTCGCCAGGCGGCATAGGCGTCGCGGCCTTGCGGCATTGCCCAGAGCGCTTGCCCCTGATCGAAATAGCTCGCTGCCCAATGCCCTATGCGTTCGCTGGCCAGCGCCGGCCAATCGGCTCCCGAAGCCTCGGCGACCAGCTCCGCGACGGTCGGCAGTGCTCGCCCTGCCGGCGCGGCGGACTGAGCGGCTTGCTTCAAGGCGTGAAGCGTCCTCCCACGCACTCCTCCGGGCGCTGCCTCGAGCGCCGCCAGCAGATCCGCGTCTGTGATTTCGCCGGAACGCATCTTTTCGGCATACCACGCGCGTGGCATGGTAAGCGAGATGCCTGCCACGCGCCGCAGGCGCGCCGCCGCCGAAGCGAGCGGCTCGCCCGTTTGTCCCAGAAAGGGGTTGACGGCGACGCTGGAAGCGAGCGGCCAGAGCGGCGGGATGGCGCGTGCTGCCCGTTTTGCCGTCTCCAGGATCGCCTTAGAAGTTGGCGCCGACGATTGGGCAGCGATTCTCTGCATCGGCAGGATTTCTTGCTTCATGGCAACGCCCGTGGCACGCGGCCGGCCGCCGAATGCGCGATCAAGGGCGGCATTGACGTACAGGCCGTTCGACAGATGCACGCGCAACCCCGCCGCCGCCGGATGCGCGGCCCACAGCGGAAACAGCGCCTGTGCGACCGCCACCAGACCGAAGCTCAGCACCGAGAGCGCCATCAGCGTCCATTCCAGGCGCCCGGGCGCGGGCGTCGCCGGCAGCGTACCGGCGGTCAGCCATTCGGCCGCGGTATGGAGCGCGAAATAGCCGATCGCCGCCGCGGCCGAGTAGAGCGCCGTCTTGCGCGTTAGCAAGCGCGGTGCAGCGTCGGCCAAGCCCTGCGCCAAGAGGTAGGCGACGCCGAAGATCAGAATAGCGCCGAGCGCAAGAGCTTGCGGCGACTTATGCTCGAAGCCGAACAGCACGCCGAAGAGCGCACCCATTGCGGCGTAGAGGGCGAGCGCTGCGAGGAAAGCCCGCGCGACCGCCGCACCGCTTGGAACCGCGACCGGCCCGGGCCGTCGAATCGCGGCCACCTGTTCGACCGCGCCGCCCGATGCAAGGAAGGCATGGGACTTGTAGAGCGAGTGCGCCACGATATGCAGCAGCGCCAGCGGAAACAGCGCCAGTCCGCATTGCAAGGTCATGAAACCCATTTGCGCCACTGTCGACCAGGCGAGCGAGGTCTTGACCGCTGGCTGGGTCAGCATGACGAGCGCACCGAACAAAGCGGTGAAGCCGCCGATCATCGCCAGCATCGCCAGGATGCCGGGAGCTCCCACCATCATGTCGGCGAAGCGGATGAGCAGGAAACCGCCCGCATTGATCACGCCGGCGTGGAGCAGCGCCGAGACCGGAGTCGGCGCCTCCATCACTTCGGTCAACCAGCCGTGCGTCGGGAACTGCGCGGACTTGAATAACGCGGCGATGGCGAGCAGTGCTGCAGCGGCAAGCGCCAGCCCGCTCGCGCCCTCGCCGCGAGCGGCAGCGTTGATCGCGGCGATGTCTGTGGTGCCGTAGTCGATGCCGAGGAAAACCGTTGCGACAAGGAGTGCGGCCGCGCCGAGACCGGAGAACAGAGTCTGCTTGCGCGCGGCGCGCCGCGCCGCGGCGCGCTCGGAATAGAAGAGCAGCAGCCGGCGCAGGCTGAGGCCGGTCGCGATCCAGGCGCCCGCGAGCTGGGCAAGATTGCCGGCCTGTACCAGCAGCAGCACGGAGGCGATCGCAGCGCAAAGCCAGCCGGTGAAGGCGCCCTGGCGGGATTCGCCGTCGAGATACGTGCGCGCATAACGGACCACGATCCAGCCGACTAAGGAGACGAGCACGAGCATGGGGACGCTCACGGCGTCGAGCCGTGCTGAAAATCCGATCCCGCCCGCACCGATCAGCGGGCTGGTGCTGGGACCGTGAAGCACGAGCACTGCGAGCGCAGCAAGCGCGGCGGCGAGGCCGGCGAGGGCTGCACCTTCCGCCAGAGCGGCAGCGAGGCGTGGGCGCCGACCAGGCTGCAGAAAAGCCACGCTGGCGGCAACGAGCAGTGGCAGCGGCGCGGCGAGTGGCAGCAAATCGATGGACACGGACGTTTCCAAGAAGAACTGTGGCACGCGCGCCAGGATAGCGTCCGTGCGCTAACAAATAAAATGCATTGTTTTTTAATTTTCGTTCTATATAATAGAACATTGATGGCCGCGCTCAATTACCATCATCTTCGCTACTTCTGGGCAGTCGCCCATGACGGCAATCTCACGCGCACAGCCGAGCGGCTCAACCTCACCCAGTCCGCGCTCTCGGTGCAGATCCGCAAGCTCGAGGAGGGTTTAGGTCACGCGCTGTTCGAGCGCCGCGGCCGTCATTTGCATCTGACGGAGGCTGGCCGTATCGTGCTCGACTACGCGGATGCGATTTTCGCAACGGGCGAGGAGCTGCTTGCCACGCTGCGCGGTACGGGAGCGGCGCGACAGGCTTTGCGCGTCGGTGCCCTCGCCACGCTTTCGCGCAACTTCCAGCTAGCGTTCCTGCGCCCGCTCCTCGGCCGCACCGACATCGATCTCATCCTGCGCTCGGGGAGCACCGCCGAGCTGCTGCGCTCGCTCGAAGCGCTTAGGCTCGACGTGGTACTGGTCAATCAGTTACCGGTGCGCGATGCGCTGACGCCCTTCGTGGCGCATCGCCTGGCCGAGCAACCTGTCAGCCTCGTTGGCACGCCCAAGCGCTTGGGCAAGAAGAAGAGCAGCCTCGCGGATCGCCTGCGCACCCATCCTGTCATCGTGCCTACCGCAGACAGCGGGGTGAGAATCGGTTTCGACGTGCTGGTCGAGCGTCTCGGCATCCGCCCGCAGATCGCGGCCGAGGTCGAGGACATGGCGATGATGCGCCTGCTTGCTCGCAACGATGTGGGACTCGCCGTGCTGCCGCCGATTGTGGTCAAGGACGAAATCGCGGCGGGCGTGCTGGTGGAAGCCTACCGACTGCCGGGCATCTCCGAGACCTTCTATGCGGTCACGATGAAGCGGCGCTTCCCGAATCCGCTCCTGCGAGCGCTTTTGCACCCCGGCACCGAATCGAGCGCAAGAGGCAGCGGCACGCACGGCGCCTGAGCAGGCAGCTGGCTTGGCGCTATTACCGTTACGCTCCGCACGGCCTGCGCCCCGATCCACAGCCCTGCGTGTCGGGGATCTGTGCACTTGCTGCCCGTGGGGGCCTGGCCGCTTTCTCAGCTCGGCGAGCCAAACCTCCCGGCCCCTAAGTCATCGGCGAAGTCCGACACCCAACTGGTTCCGCGGCCCAGGCGGTACACCGCCACCCGGTGGTTGCGGGTACAGGCGACAGCGACTTCCCCCGTTTCGGCTTCCACCTCTGCGGTGGCAGGATCCAGCGGTTGCTCCGTCAGGGTGAAGTCTTGCGGGTGCCAGCCGTGCCGGCGCAGGGCGGCGATGAACGCGTCCTGCTCTTCGCGGCTGATCAATTGGAACTCGGCCATCGCCGGACTCCTTTTGCATGTTTGCAGCCGTCGTGCCCGCACTGGGACGGTCCGCTCATAAGCAGGCGCGGCTAACGGCGGAAGCAGTCCTCGGGGTTGACGCCGTAGGTCCCGGGTTCCAGCGCGCGCTTGATTTCGCGGGACCCCGGTGCTTCGCTGTCTAGATCGACGAGCTTCTTGGACGCATACGGCTTTTTGTCCGCATCGAGGACCAGGATGACGCGGGGCTTCAAGCGGTTACCCGGGTTGAGCGCTGCCACCACAGCCACCTCTCCCGTGCTGAGCTCTACGAGGCTTCCGGCCGGTTATGCTCCCAGGCACTGGATGAATTCCTCTACCAGGTAGCCGTTGAAGAGCTGGTGGCGCCATTGGTGCATCATTTGTAGCGCCACGGCGTGCGGCACGGGAGGCACCGGCAGGCGATCGCTGGTCAACTCCTGAAAGCAGTCCACGATGGCAGCCATCTTCCCGAACGGCCCGATCTGCTCGCCGCTCAATCCATCCGGGTAGCCGCTTCCGTCCTCCCTTTCGTGGTGGGTCGCGGCCATTTCGATCACTTCCGGCGGCATGCCGGGGGTGGCGCTGAGGATCTCGACCCCGTACTGCACGTGGCCCTTCATAAGCCTGAGCTCCTCGGCGCTCAAGCGCCCTTTCTTGGTCAAGACTTTCTCTGGAACTCGGAGTTTGCCGACGTCGTAGAGAAGGCCGCCGAGCCCCAATAATTGCAATTCGTCCCGATGCAGGCCCAGGTGGCGTCCGAACGCCAGGAGGCAAATGGCCGCGTCGATGGAGTACCCCAGCAACGTGGCGTCTTTGGCCTTGAGGCGCGTGAGCAGCAGGAGCGCTTGGGGATTGCGGATCACGCTGTCCACCATGTCGCCCAGCGCTTCCCTGAGCTTGCGGGCATCCAGCAAGCGCCCATTGCGGATGTCCTGTTGGACCTCCTGCATCAGGGTATAAAGAGTCTGGCGGACAGGCTCCGCCCGCGGGAGTTCTTCCTCCAGGCTCGCCTGCTCCTCGTACCACACGTCCCCGGGAACGCGGTGGCAGGCGCTCGCCGCCTTGACGCTTTGAGTGGCAGAGGGAGTCGCGGCCGATCTCGGCGCCGGGTCCTCTCGCCTGCTCGAACCTTTGAGGGGGTCGACGTAGACAAAGGTGCAGTAGCGTTGCAGCGCCTCGATTTGTTCCCTGCTCTCGATCAGCAGGCCCTGGAGGGGAAACGGCGTTTCCAGCCAGGGTCGGTCCAGCTCGCATACGAACATCCCGGGACGAAGATCGGTCACCAGAACCTTCTGCTTGTTCATGGCAGGGAACGCCTGGGGAATCGCTCCGGTGGCGGCAGCGCTACACGGCCGAGAACAAGCGCTCCGGCAGCCGGGCTCTGATCTCCTGGGGCTGCAGGTGCATCAAGTCCTTGTCGATCTCGAACTCCACCAAGGCTCGGGTTTCCGGGTCTAGCCGCTCCCGCAGCAGGCCGAGGAACTCGGGAGCCGCCACCAGTCCGAGCCGGTCGAACTCGCCCCGAACCCTGGCCGCCTCGAGCCGCTCGGCGATCTCGATGGCGAACTTGATCGCCTCCGTTTCCTTCGGGTCCACATTGGGCTCCTTGGCGTGGCGCCCCTCGCCGCTGCGGTCAAAGGTGCGCCCGGGGGCGTCCGAGACCAGGTCCCGGGCGTGCAGCCGGCTCTCCGGATGCACGAGCGCTTCCAGCTCGGTGATGGGTCCCAGGGGTTTTTGCGCCAGAAAGAGGCGCGCTTTGGCTTTGTCGGCCACCAGGATCCACATTTTTCGCATGGTACGTTCTCCTAACCTGAGGAGGAGGGCGAGCGGAGCAGCTTCCACTCCCTCGCCCCGCGGGTGTCCTGATTTTATATGGTATTGCGCAGCCGCGGGTTCAAGGTGCTGCCCCCGCGTGACAGGCTTTTCCGCACTGTGCCATAATCTCGCGCCGAACGCTCCGTAGTCGAGGGGCGCGGGCAAGGAGAGCCCTAAACGACGAAGCGGCTTACTGGCATTGACGACGCGGAACACCCAAGGCTTGCGCGATCTCGAAAGTCGGCAAGCCTTTTTCGCTTTCTGGAGGGCGGCTTGAGCCTCTGTGCGGAGCGGCAGAAAAGCGATTGACCATCATGGCGAAGGACACAGGCTACAGCGCAAAGGACATCGAGATCCTGGAGGATCTGTCGCCGATCCTCCATCGGCCGGGGATGTATACCGATCCCCAGAACCCCAACCATGCGCTGGTTGAGGTGATCGACAATGCCGCCGACGAGGGGCTCGCCGGATTCGCGAAGCGCGTCTCGGTGGTCCTGCACGAGGACGGCTCTGCCACCGTGGAGGACGACGGCCGGGGCATTCCTATCGATATCCATCCGAAGAAAAAGGTGCCGGCGGTGCAGGTGATCTTCACCACGTTGCATTCCGGCGGCAAGTTCCGCAAGACCGACAAAGACGCAGCCTACCGCATCGCCGGGGGACTCCACGGGGTCGGCGTGTGCGTGTCCAATGCCCTGTCCCGGCGGCTCGAGGTGGAGGTGAAACGGGGCGGTGGCCTCTACCGCATCGTCTTCGCCGACAACGGCCAGGTGAAGGAGCCTTTGAGGAAGATAGGCGCTGTGGGACCCCGGGAGACCGGGACGCGGGTGCGTTTCTGGCCCGACGCCAAGTATTTCGACTCGCCGAAGTTCGACGCTCAGCAGATCGCGGCGTTGCTCCGCGCCAAGGCCATGCTGTTGCCGGGCGTGCGCTTCACCCTGGGGATCGAGAAGAAGGGCCGGATCGAGACCACCGAGTGGCACTTCCCGGAAGGAATTCAGGGCTATTTCGCCGAGGCCATCGCCAAGCTCGCGCCCGTCGCCGCGCCCTTTTACGGCGAACGCTACGTCACTGCCCAGTCCGAGTCCGATAGCTTCGCGGAAGGAGAAGGGGCCCTATGGGCCATCGCCTGGACGGCCGAGGGCGAGACCGTCACCGAGTCCTACGTCAACATGATTCCCACGCGCCACGGCGGAACCCACGTGGCGGGGCTACGGGAGGGCGTCTACCAGGCCGTCAAGAATTTTATCGACCTGCATTCCATGGGCAGCCGCGGCCTCAAGGTGGTGCCCGAGGACGTGTGGTGCCGCGCTTCGTACGTCCTGGCGGTCAAGATGCTCGATCCCCAGTTCAAGGGCCAGGTGAAGAACGAGCTGATCTCTCGTGACGCGGTGAAACTCACGGCCCAAATGGTGCGCGATCCCTTCGAGCTATGGCTCAACCAGCACGTGGAGGAGGGCAAGCGCATCGCGGAGCTGGCAATCCGCCAGGCCCAGGCCCGCACCCGGGCGGCGCAGAAGGTGGAGCGGCGGAAGAGCTCCGGCGTGGCAGTGCTGCCCGGCAAGCTGACCGACTGCGCCAGCGACGATCCCGAGCGCAGCGAGCTCTTCATCGTGGAGGGCGATTCCGCAGGAGGCTCGGCCAAACAAGCTCGGGACAAGGAATTCCAGGCGGTCTTGCCCCTCAAGGGAAAGCCGAAAAATACCTGGCAGGACGATCCCCATACGCTTTATTCCAACAAAGAGATCGAAGCCATCGCGCTCGCTATCGGCGTCGATCACCACAAACCCGACGACCCGGTGGATCTTTCGGGGCTGCGCTACAAGCGCATCATCATCCTAGCGGATGCGGACGTGGACGGCGCCCACATCCAGGTGCTGCTCTTGACTCTCTTCTTCCGTCATTTCCCCAAGCTGATCGAGCGCGGCCACGTGTACGTGGCCCGTCCGCCCCTCTATCGCGTCGACGTGCCGGCCCAGGGCAAGGGCCGCCCGGCACGCAAGCTTTATGCCCTGGATGACGCCGAACTGGAATCGCTGCTCGAGAAGCTTGCCGACGAGGGGGTGCGGCCCGGAAGCTGGACGGTGAGCCGCTTCAAAGGCCTGGGCGAGATGAACCCGGAGCAGCTCTGGGAGACGACCCTCAACCCGGACACGCGCCGCGTGCTGCCGGTCACCCTCTCCGGGGCCGAGCTGCAAGAGTCGCTTTCCGTTTTCAACATGATGATGGCCCGGGAAAACGCCGCCCAGCGCCGGGAGTGGATGGAGGCTTACGGCAACCTGGTGGAAGCGGACATCACGTGAGGGTGGAAAAGCAAGGAACGCTTGGATGGGAAACCAATCGGTACTGTTCGAAGCCGGCGTGACCGTCGCCGAAGAGAAACCGAAATCCAGGGGCCCGACCTCGCCTGGCGGCTCGGGGGGCGGCGGGCTGCCCCCCACCTTCGCTCCTCTCGAAGGCGAGCCCGGCGACGCCCTGCCCCTCGGCAGATTCGCTTCGACCCAGTACCTGCAATACGCCGTCGCCACGGTCAAGGACCGGGCCCTGCCGCGGCTCGCCGATGGGCAGAAGCCGGTACAGGGTCGAATCCTCTATGCCATGTGGGAAGCGGGCCTGCGGGCCGGCGCCAAGCGCACCAAGTCTGCCGCAGTGGTGGGCGATGTCCTCGGAAAATACCATCCCCACGGCGACGCATCGGTGTACGACGCCCTGGTGCGCCAGGCCCAGGACTGGACCCTGCGCTATCCCCTGATCGACGGCGAAGGCAACTTCGGTTCCCGGGACGGGGATGATCCCGCCGCCTACCGCTATACGGAGGCCCGGCTCACCCGGTTCGCCGAAGTATTGCTCGCCGAAGTGGACCAGGGCACGGTGGACCTGGTGCCCAACTACGACGGCACCCGCACCGAGCCCAAGGTGCTGCCCGCGCGCCTTCCCGTGGTGCTGTTGAACGGCGCCTCGGGCATCGCCGTGGGCATGGCCACCGAGATCCCCAGCCACAACCTGAACGAGGTGGCGCGCGCGGCGATCGCCCTGATCCGCAACCCCGGACTCGGGGTGGAAGAGCTCATGCAATACGTTCCGGGCCCCGACTTCCCGGGAGGCGCCCAGATCATCACCCCGCCCGAGGAGCTCAGGCAGGCCTACGAGACGGGGCGGGGAACCCTCCGGGTGCGGGCGCGCTGGAGCATCGAGCGCCTGGCCCGGGGTCAGTGGCAGGTGGTGGTGCACGAGCTGCCGCCCGGCACCTCCGCCCGCAAGGTACTGGAGGAGATCGAGGCGATCACCAACCCCCAACCCAAGCCGGGGAAGAAGTCCCTGGCGCCGGAACAGGTGCGGGAGAAGCAGCTCATGCTCTCCATGCTGGACCGGGCCCGGGACGAGTCCGACCGCACGCATCCGGTGCGGCTGGTGTTCGAGCCCAAGACCTCCCGCGTCGACGAGACCGAGTTCGTGAATCTGCTGCTCGCCAAGACCAGCCTCGAGACCAACGTCTCCCTCAACTTCACGATGGTGGGGCTGGACGGGCGGCCCGCCACCAAGTCGCTGAAGCAAACGCTCGCCGAGTGGCTCGAGTTCCGCCTCGCCACGGTGACCCGGCGCACGCGGCATCGCCTGGCCCAGGTGCTGGAGCGCATCCACGTGCTGGAGGGGCGCTTGCTGGTGCTGCTGCACGTGGACAAGGTGATCAAGATCATCCGGGCCGCCGACGATCCCAAGGCTGAGCTCATCAAAGCGTTCCGGCTCACCGAACGCCAGGCGGAGGACATCCTGGAGATCCGGTTGCGCCAGCTTGCGAAGCTCGAGCACCTCAAGCTGGAAAAGGAGCTGGAGGAACTGCGCAAGGAGCGGGAGACACTGGAGAAAGTGCTGGCGAGCCGGCGAGCCTTAGAAAGCCTGGTCATCAAAGAGATCGAGGCTGACGCCAAAACCTACGGCGACGGGCGCCGGACCCTCATCGAGGCCACCGAAAAGGCGGCGGTCGCCGCCCCCGTGATCGACGAGCCGGTGACGGTGATCTTTTCCCGTAACGGCTGGGTGCGCAGCCGCCAGGGCTGGGAGGTGGACGCCTCCACCCTCTCCTTCAAGGACGGCGATTCCCTCGCTGCTTTGATCCGCTGCCGTACCGTCGACCCGGTCGTGTTCCTCGATTCCAACGGAAGGGCTTATACCGTCCAGGCCTCCGAGCTTCCTAGCGCCCGCGGCGACGGGGTGCCAGCGTCTTCCCTCGTGGAGGTGCAGGAAGGCGGGCGCATCCTCCATTGCGTGGCGGGCAAGCCGGACACCCGAGTGCTGGTGGCGGGAAGCGGCGGCTACGGCTTCATCGCTACCCTCGGCGACATGGTATCCACCCGCCGAGCCGGGCGCGAGTTCATGGCCCTCGACCCGGGCGAGATACCTCTCACGCCCTTTGTCTTCGAAGAGTCTGCGGGCAATTACGTGGCGGCCCTTTCGGAGCGAGGGCGGCTACTTCTCTTTTCCATCGGCGAGATGAAGCGCCTAGCCCGGGGCCGGGGGGTGATCGTCATGGGGCTGGACAAGGACGAAAAGCTCGCCGCGGTGGTGGTCTCGGACCGGCAAGAGCTTTCGGTCACCGGCGTCGCGCCCCGCAGCGGCAAGGAAAAGACCCTGACCCTGGCAGGCGAGACATTGGCCCACTATTGCGGGCACCGGGCTCGCATGGGACGGGGGCTGCCTGAGAAGCTCCGCCCGCCCTTCGGTCTTTCGGTCGTGGCCCGGCCGGACGCCTGAGGGCTGCCGCTTCCGGGCCGCCGTCCCGCTGCTGCGGCCCGGATGTTCCCATACTATAATCAATCACTTTTTGTGTTTCCGGAGCGCCGGCCAAGCGTTTCATGCCCGCCCGCGGAGCCATGCAGTTGTACGCCATCGGAGTCAATCACCAGACCGCGCCCCTGGAGGTGCGGGAAAAGGTCGCGTTCCAGACAGAAGCGCTGACAGAGGCCCTGCGCGACCTGGTGGAGCAGCGACCGATCACGGAAGCCGCGATTCTCTCCACCTGTAACCGCACCGAGGTGTATTGCAGCACCGACCATCCCGGCGAGGCGGTACGCTGGCTGGCGGGCTACCACCGGATCCCCGCGTCCACCCTGGAACCCTACCTGTACCAGCTTCCCCGGGAGCAGGCGGTCAAGCACGCCTTTCGCGTTGCGAGCGGGCTGGACTCCATGGTGGTGGGTGAGCCCCAGATTCTCGGCCAGTTCAAGGAGGCGGTGCGCACGGCGGAGCGGGCGGGGACCTTAGGGGTCCTGCTGCACAAGTTGTTCCAGCGGACCTTCAGCGTGGCGAAAGAGGTGCGCACGCGCACCGACATCGGCGCCAACTCCGTCTCCATGGCGGCTGCGGCGGTGCGCCTGGCGCTCAAGATCTTTCCCTCCATCGGCGAGCAGTCGGTATTGTTCGTGGGGGCGGGCGAGATGATCGACCTGTGCGCCGCCCATTTCGCCGCTCACCGGCCGCGGCGCATGACCGTGGCGAGCCGCACCTTGGACCGGGCGGAGGCGCTGGCCGCCCGGCTGCAATGCCGGGCCGTAACCCTGAGCGAGCTGCCGGACGTCCTCGCCTTGCACGACATCGTCGTCACCTGTACCGCAAGCCCCTTGCCTCTTCTGGGCAAGGGGCTGGTGGAGCGCGCTGTGCGGGCCCGCAAGCATCGGCCCATGTTCGTCGTGGATCTTGCCGTTCCCCGAGACGTGGAGCCCGAGGTGGGCGAACTGGACGACGTGTTTTTGTACACCGTCGATGACCTGGCGGAGATCGTGCAAGAAGGCCTGGACGCGCGCCAGGGGGCGGTCGCCCAGGCCGAGGCCATCATCGACAGCAACGTGGTCTCGTTCATGGAATGGCTGGAGACCCGGCAAGTGGTGCCGACCATCCGGGCGCTGCGGGACCAGGCGGAGCGCCAGCGGCGGCACGAGCTGGAGCGGGCGCTGAAAGCCCTCGCCCGGGGCGAAGATCCGGTGCGGGTGGTGGAGGCCCTGTCCCGGGCCCTCACCAACAAGCTACTCCATGCTCCCAGCCACGCCCTCTCCCACGCGACCCCCGAAGACCGGGAGCGGCTGCTGGAGCTCGTTCATCGCCTGTACCAGATGCATCACCCCCACCCATGAAGCGCAGCCTGGCGGAACGGCTGGACAAGCTGGAACGGCGCTTGGAAGAGATCGACCGGGCCCTCGCTCGCGAGGACGCGGTAGCCGATCTCGACCACTATCGCAGGCTCGCTCGCGAACATGCGGAACTCGCGCCCCTGGTGGAGCTCTATCGAAGCTATCGCCAGCGGCAGCAGGACTTGGAAACCGCCCGGACGATGCTGGACGATCCGGAGCTCAAGGAACTGGCGGAAGAGGAGCTGGCCCGGGCCCGCGAGCAGATGACCCGCATCGAGGCGGAGCTGCAGCGCATGCTGCTGCCTAAGGATCCCAACGACGAGCGCAACGTGTTCCTGGAGATCCGGGCCGGCACGGGAGGCGACGAGTCGGCCCTCTTCGCCGCAGACCTGTTCCGCATGTATTCCCGCTACGCCGAGCGCAAGGGCTGGAAAGTGGAAGTGCTGAGCGCAAGCCCAAGCGAGCTAGGGGGTTACAAGGAAATCATTGCCAAGATCGTGGGCAAGGGGGTCTATTCCCGCCTCAAGTTCGAGTCCGGCGGGCACCGGGTGCAGCGGGTGCCCGCGACCGAGACCCAGGGCCGCATCCACACCTCGGCGGCCACGGTGGCGGTCATGCCGGAGGCCGACGAGGTGAGCGACGTGGTGCTCAACCCGGCAGAGCTGCGCATCGACACTTTCCGCGCCTCGGGCGCCGGTGGTCAGCACGTGAACAAGACCGACTCGGCGGTGCGGGTGACCCATCTGCCCACGGGCATCGTGGTGGAGTGCCAGGACGACCGCTCCCAGCACAAGAACAAGGCCCAGGCCCTGGCCATCCTGGCGGCCCGCATCAAGGACAAGCAGCTCCGGGAACAGCAGAGCCAGCAGGCCGCCACCCGCAGGCTTTTGATCGGCAGCGGCGACCGTTCCGAGCGCATCCGCACCTACAATTTTCCCCAGGGGCGGGTGACGGATCACCGCATCAATTTCACCCTGTACAAGATCCACCAAATCATGGATGGGGACCTGGACGAGCTGCTGGATGCCCTCGCCACCGAGCACCAGAGCGAACAGCTTCAAGCCATGGCGGAAACCCCGGCGTAAATTGCCCGGGCGCGAGGTTATGACGGGACAGGCTCTGCGGTTTGCGGGCAAGAACCCAGGCGCCGGCAATAGACGGATGGAGACGTCGCTGGATGCCTTTTTGCGAGAGACGGCGCGGGCGCTGCAGGACGCCCTGGGTCTTGCCTTCGGCGCAGCGCACCTGGAGGCGCGGATCCTTGCTGGCTATGCCCTTTCCCGCAGCGCCGCCCAGCTCATCGCCGCGTCCGACGCAGCGTTGAGCGAGGCGGATGAGGCGCGGATTCGGGCGCTCGTGGAGCGGAGAAGGCGGGGGGAGCCGGTCGCCTATATCACCGGGCGGCAGGAGTTCTATGGTCTCCAGTTCAAAGTGACGCCCGCGGTGCTGATTCCCCGACCGGAGACGGAGCTACTGGTGGAGCAAGCCTTGGCGCGCATCCCGCCCGGTGAAGCGGTGGGGGTGCTGGACCTGGGGACCGGCAGCGGCGCGGTGGCCATCGCCATCGCCCGCGAGCGGCCCCAGGCCCAGGTGGTTGCCACGGAGCTTGGGATGGCGGCCCTTGCGGTGGCCCGGGAAAACGCCGCCCGTCTCGGCGCGGCCAACGTACGCTTCGTCCACGGGGATTGGTACGAAGGAGTGGAAGGCGAGCGCTTCGAGCTGATCGTTTCGAATCCGCCCTACCTGGCGGCCGGCGACCCCCACCTCCGGGAAGGGGACCTGCGCTTCGAGCCCCCCGAGGCCCTGGTGGGGGGCACCGATGGGCTCGATGGCATCCGCCGCCTTGTGGCCGGCTGCCGCGACCACCTGCTCCCGGGGGGCTGGCTACTGCTGGAGCACGGGTTCGACCAGGGGGCAGCATGTCGCCGCCTCTTCAGGCAGGCCGGATTGACCGGTATCTTCACCGTCCGGGACCTGGCCGGCCTGGAACGGGTAAGCGGCGGGCGCCTTGAGGACCGACCCGGAAGCCCGTATAATTCTCAGTAAATCAGTGTGTTATTTTCATCGACGGATTCGAAATTTTTATAGGAGTGCAAATGAACGTCCAGGACAAAATCCGGCAGCAGGTCACCGGCCACAAGGTGGTGCTCTACATGAAAGGCACGCCCCAGTTTCCCCAATGCGGCTTTTCCGCCAACGCGGTGAACATCCTCAAGGCCTGTGGCGTTACCGACTTCTTCAGCGTGAACGTGCTGGAGGATCCGGAGATCCGCCAAGGCATCAAGGAATATGCCCAATGGCCCACTATTCCCCAGCTCTACGTGAACGGGGAATTCATCGGCGGCTCGGACATCATGACCGAGATGTATCAACGCGGAGAGCTCCAAAAGCTCTTGGAACGGGCCATGGCGGCTTGAGCCGCTCAGGTCTTTAAAATAAGCCAGCCTGCGGGCTGGCTTTTTTATGGGGCCAGGCGGCTCAGGAGCCGAATCAAGGCGCAGGGGAGCAGGTGCATCATCTAGCCGTTGCCCGCGGGGGAACCTGGAGCCCCAGATTGTCTTCCAATCCCACGACGCGCGGCCCCTCGCCTCCCGCCCCTGGTCCGGGAGCAGGGAGACGCGAGCGGTCCCTGCGGTGGAGCCCGTCTTCAATCATCGCCCTCGATTCTCCGAGGCTGTAATTCCATGGCCAACTTGATCACCGCTATCCGGTTCGTCCTCCTGTTCGTGCTCGTCGTCATGATCTACGCGTTGCCGCCACCCTGGCAGCTCCTAAACGCGCCGCTCCTTGCCCTGATCTTCGCCCTCGACGGCATCGACGGCTACGTAGCCCGCAAGCGTCGCGAGGAAAGCCTGTTCGGTTCCGTGTTCGACATCGCCGTCGACCGTGTAGTGGAGAACGTGTTGTGGCTCGTGACCGTGCACCTGGGCCTCGTGCCGGTCTGGGTCGGGATCGTCTTCCTCACCCGCGGTTTCCTGGTGGACGCGGTGCGCGCCCAGGGGCTCAAGCGGGGCGAGACCCCGTTCGACATGGCGCGCACAGCCCTCGGGCGCTGGCTGGTGGCAGGACGCTTCATGCGTTTCGCCTACGGCGCGGCCAAGATGCTCGCCTTCGGCTGGATTTTACTCATTCAGCCTTGGCCGGAGCTGTTTCCCGAGCTATGGGCGGCAGGTAGCGACCTGTTTCTCGGCGTCAAGGACACCCTGGTACTGATCGCCGTCGTCCTGTGCCTGGCCCGCGGCTTGCCGGTGATCGTGGAGTTCGTCGCCTCCGAGCTGGTCGCCCCGGCCCGGGCAGCGCGCTAACCCACCGTGGCCCTGGTGCTGATCGACGTGGATGGGACGCTCTTGCGGGTGGCCCATTCCGAGCCGCGCTTCGCCGCCTTCCTCGCCCGGCACGGCCGCCTGGGACCGCGCCAGCTGCTGGCCTACGCGGGCTTCGCCGCCCGGGGATGGCGGCACTACGGGCGGGAGCTATGGCGTAAAAACAAGGCCTACCTGTACGGTCTGCGGGTCGAGGACATCGCCCGGCTAGGGGAGCGCTTCGTGGCCAAAGGCCTGGTTCGTTATATCCGCCCGGCATTGCTCACGCGGCTGCGCGCCCACGCCGATCGGGGCGACCGCCTAGTCCTGCTCACGGGCACGCCCGATTTCCTCGCCTGGCCGCTCGCCCGCCACGTGGGCGTACCGCAGGTGGTGGCCACCGTGTGCGCCACCGACGGAGCCGGGCGCTACAGCGCCGATCCGCCCCTGATTCATCCCTACGGCGAAGAAAAACGGGTACTGGCCGAACGCTTATGCATGGCTCATGGAACGACGTTGGCGCACTGCGTGGCTTACGCCAACTCGGCGTCCGACCTGCCCCTGCTCGAAGCGGTAGGCACGCCCGTCGCGGTGGCACCGGATGCCGGGCTCACCGCGGCGGCGCGCCGCACCGGCTGGAGGGTAATCGAGGGCCGAGCCGTTTAGGGCGCGGATTGTCACCGGGCCCGCCCCGTGCTCAAATGTTTTCGGCACTCGCCCTCGAAACCCGCGAACCGATGCCAAGGAGTTCCCTTGCCACGCTGTCGCGCCGGGTGCTCCAGCTCTCCGGCGGGCAGCAGAAGCTCGCGGCCTTCGCCCTTCGCCTGGGGAAGGTGCTGCGCAAGCTGAAGGCGCAGGGGCCCGCTGTGCTCGTGTCCGAGTCCGACTATCGCCACTGCGCGGCCTGGTGGACAAGGTGTTCGTGATCGAGCGCGGCGTGGTGGCGGAGCATGCGGCGGCCGAGGCTTGAAATGGAGGCCCGGAAAGATGACCCCGAATGAACGCGATTCAATGGAGGCGTGGGCATGAAAGTTCGCGGCGCGGTGCTGGAGCGGATGGGGGTGGAGCCTCCCTATACGGTCACCCAGCCCCTCAAGATCGAGGAGGTGGAGCTGGCCCCGCCGGGCCCCGGCGAGGTCCTGGTCAGGATCGCGGCAGCGGGGCTGTGCCACTCGGATCTTTCAGTGATCAACGGCGACCGGCCGCGGCCCACTCCCATGCTGCTGGGCCACGAGGCGGCGGGGGTCGTGGAGGAAACCGGACCCGGGGTGGACGACCTGAAGCGGGGCGATCCCGTGGTGCTCGTGTTCGTGCCGAGCTGCGGCCACTGCCTGCCCTGCGCGGAGGGGCGGCCTGCCCTGTGCGAGCCCGGGGCGGCGGCCAACACCGCAGGGACGCTCCTCTCCGGCGAGCGGAGGATCGCGCGAAACGGCAGTCCCATTCACCACCATCTCGGCTGCTCCGCCTTCGCCGAGTACGCGGTGGTGTCCCGCCGCTCGCTCGTGAAGATCGACCCCGAGCTTCCTCTGGACGAGGCGGCGTTGTTCGGCTGCGCGGTGCTGACCGGGGTGGGAGCGGTGGTGAATACGGCCAAGGTGTCCGCCGGTGCCACCGTGGCGGTGGTGGGCCTCGGCGGCGTGGGCCTGGCGGCCCTGCTGGGAGCGGTCGCCGCCGGAGCCTCCCGGATCGTGGCCGTGGACCTGGCCGAGGACAAGCTGGCCCTCGCTGCCCGGCTGGGGGCGACCGATACCTTCAATGCTGGAGCGCCCGAGTGCGTGGAGCAGGTGCGGGCCGCCACAGGGGGCGGCGTGGAGTACGCCCTGGAGTTCGCCGGCTCGGTCAGGGCGATGGAGCTCGCCTACCGCATCACCCGGCGCGGCGGCACCACCGTCACGGCGGGCTTGCCGCCACCCACCGCCGCCCTTCCTCTGCCTCTGGTCAACCTGGTGGCGGAGGAGCGCACCGTGAAGGGCAGCTACATTGGCACCTGCGTGCCGGCCCGGGACATCCCTCGCTATATGACCCTGTACCGCCGCGGACGCCTTCCCGTGAACCGGCTGGTGACGGGTCGGCTCGTCCTCGACGAGATCAACGAAGGCTTCGAGCGCTTGCGGGAGGGGAAAGCGGTACGCCAGCTCGTCGTGTTCTGAGCCGGGCTGCTTGACGTCAGTGGACCGACCGCCAGGCGAACTGGCTGATGAGCAGCCCGGCGATCGCCCACAAAGCGCCCCGCAGCCACCGCCGGTACGTCTCGGCGCTGGCTCGGTTGCGCAGCGCGATGCCGCCGAAAAGGGCCGCCGCCCCCGCCGCAGCGAAGGGCACCGTGGACAGCCACACGGCCGGTGGGATGCCGCCGGCCAGAGCCAGGGTGGCCCCCTGGGTGGATTTGCCGGCGAAAAAACAGACATTGAGGGCCTGCACCAGGACGGCCGGGGTGAGGCCCAGGGACAGGAAGTAGATGAGGAGCACGGGCCGGCCACGTTGGCGGTGCTCTCGAACAAGCCGGCCATCAGGCCGAAGACCGCCCGGGCAAGGCGGGCGTGCTCCTCGATCCAGCGACTGGCGAGGCTTCGCAGCCGATCCAGGTTCAAGTAGGCGAGCACCAGCAATCCCAGGAACAGCCCGAAGGGGGCCGGGTCCGAGACGATGAGGAGCCGCGCTCCCAGATAGCTTCCCACGATCATGTACAGGGGCAGGGCCCAGAAGCGCACCACCGCCTCCGCCGGCTGCCCTCCCTTGGCGATGCTGAGGAGGATGACAGTGAACGTAGGAAGCCAGGTGAAGACGATGGCCGTCTTCATGTCCGTGATGAGGGCGAGGAGCGGGGTCGCCACCAGGGGAAAGCCGAGCCCCAGGGCGCCGTGCACCAGTCCCGCCAGGGCCATGATGGCCAGGGCCAGGGCGAAATGGGCGGGGGACAGGGCCCCGGCTTCCATTAAGGGGACCTTCCCGGCAACCCGACCCTTGGCTCAACCCGGGGCATCTTCGTAGGCGCAGGTGGCCGCGAGGGCGGCCGCTGCCCGGCGAAGGGCCGGCAGGTGGGCGCGGGCCTGGGGGATATTCATGCGCGCCGTGGGGGCGTGCACCGCCACGGTGGCGCAGATGCGGCCCCGGCGGTCCAGGACGGGCACTGCGATGGCGGAAAGCCCCGCAAGAAACTCCTCCTCGTCGGTGCCCACCATCTCTTCCCGGATCACTTCCAAGGCCTGCTCCAGCCGCTCTGGATTGGTGATGGTGTTGTCGGTAAAGCGTTTGAGGGGGGCTGCTCGCAGCAGCCGCTGCCGGCGGGGCGCCGGCATGAGCGCCAGAAACAGTTTGCCGCTGGCGGTGCAGTGGAGCGGCACCCGGGAGCCGGGCTGCAGCACCATGCGTAAAGGCCAGTGGGCTTCCACCCGGTCCAGATACACGATCTCGTTGCCGTCCAGGGTGGTGAAGTTGCACGTCTCGCCGATCTCGTCCACCAGCGCTTGCAGGATAGCGTGGCGCGCCGCTCGATCGGAGGAGTTGCGCATGGCCGCGAGGGCGATGGCGGACAGACGGGGCCCGGCGGTATAGCGCTTGCCGTCGGGTTCCCGCTGTAGCAGCAGCTCCCGCTCGAGCTGGCCCAGCACCCGGTGCACGGTCGATTTGGGCAGCCCGCTCTGCTCGATCAGCTCCGCCAGGGCGATGGGGCGCTCGGCCCGGGCAACCCGTTCCAGGATGTCCACAGCGCGGGACAGGGTCGAGGCGCCCTCGCTGGTGGATTGGGCCAAAGGGCCCGGCGGGTTCGACGTCATGGACGGAAAGTCAAGCTGGGCCGGTAGGACCTCCGCTGGCTCGGCCGCGGCAGCCCCCCTCTCATTGTAACTTCCCTAGAGCCCGCGACATCGTGCCTGGGCCTTTGCCCATCACTGGAACAGATATTGGGGAAGCCACGTGGCCAGGGCTGGGAACGCCAGCAGGATCCCCAGGCCCACCAGTTGCAGCCCCATGAACTGGAGCATGCCTAGATAGATGTCCTTGAGCTCCCACTCCGGCACCACGCCCTTCAGGAAATAAGCCGAGAGCGCCACCGGCGGCGAGAGCCAGGCGGTCTGGAGGCACACCGCCACCAGAGTGGAGAACCAGACTAGGTCGATGCCGAGCTGTTTTACCAGGGGCAGGAAAATGGGCACCACGATCAGCACGATGGGCACCCATTCCAGGGGCCAGCCGAGAATAAAGATGACCGAGAGAATCAGTACCAGCATCGTCATCGGCCCCATCTCCAGCGTGAGCAGCGTCTCGGCGAGCCAGTTGGCGCTGCCGAGCCGGGAGAACACCGCCCCGAAGAAGTTGGAGGCGGCCACCAGCAGCAGGATCATGCAGGACACTTCCAGCGTTGCGTAAACCGCTTTCTTGAGCCTCTCCCAGCTCATCTGCCGGTAGAGCAGGGTGAGAAGCAGCACCGCGAACGCTCCCATGGCGCCCGCGTCCGTGGGGGTCGCGATGCCGGCCAGGATCACCCCCAGGGTCGCCAGGATGATCACCACCACGGGCACCACGCCCACCATCAGCTCCTTGAGCACGATGCCGAAATGCTCGGCCCGCTCCTCCATCGGCAGCGGAGGGCCGAGCCGCGGATTGAGGAAGCTGCGGATCAGGGTATAAGCGATATACAACCCGGCAAGCAGCAACCCGGGGAACACGGCGGCGGCGAACAGATATGTGGTGGGGACGCCGACCACAGGTCCCATGACGATCAGCATCACGCTCGGCGGAATGAGAATGCCCAGGGTTCCGCCGGCGGTGATCGCCCCGGCCGACATCCTCACGTCGTAGCCGCTTTTCATCATGGCCGGCGCGGCCATCACCCCTAACAGCGTGACCGAGGAGCCCACGATGCCGGTGGCGGCGGCGAAGATGGTGGCGGTCACCAGCACCGCCAGGTACAGCGACCCGCGCACGTCGGCCAGCAAGTGCTCGATACCCCGGAACAGACGCTCCATGAGCCCCGACTGCTCCAGTAGGAATCCCATGAAGAGAAAAAACGGTACCGCCGCCAGGGTAGGGTCGCGCATCACGGAAAAGACCTGAAGCGTCATCAGGTAGAGGACCACATCGCCTAAGGCCCAGTAACCAAACATCAGGGCGACCGCGATCAGGGTGAAGGCGATGGGAAAGCCGATGAAGATGGCGACGAACAAGGCCGCGAGGGCCAGGAATCCGATCACTTCCGGGCTCACAGCCATTCTCCCTTGAAGGCGGCGTAGAGGCTCTTCAGTAGCTCGGAGATGCCCTGGAGGAGAAGCAGCAGGGTGGCGAGAGGGATCGTTGCCTTAAACGGGTAGACGATGGGCATCCAAGGACTGGTGACGATGCGCTCGCCTCGCTCCCAGGATATCCAGAAGAAATCCCAGCTCACTGCCAGGAAAGCGATCATGCCGGGAAAGAAAAACAGTAGGTAGCACACCGCATCGACCCAGCCCTGGCGCCGCACCGGCCAGTTCATATAGAACATGTCGGTGCGGATGTGGCCCTTGCGCAGCAAGGTGTAGGCCGAGCCCAGCATGAAAAAACTCCCGTACAGCATGAACGTCATGTCGTAGGCCCAGACGGTGGGGGCGTTGAAGGCGTAGCGGGCGATGACCTCGTACACCAGGCTCCCCACCATGGGCAAGATGAGCCAGGCTACGATCTTCCCGGACCAGCGGCTCACGCCGTCGAGGAAATTGATCGCGCGCCGGAGAGCGATCGGCGGGCTTGCCATGATCCTTACCTTGTTGTGAGCCGACACAGTGCCGCAAGAAGGGGCGCGGATCGCGCCGCCTCCTTGGCGGCATCAAGCTCGGAGACGCCGGTTATGGCTTGACCGCGCCCGTCTCCAGCGCTGCGTTGCCCAGGCCGGAATAGAGGTCCAGGATCTTGGTCCAGTAAGGAACCACGACCTGGGCGAACTTCCGCTGGGAGTCCAGCACTTCCTTGAAGAACGGGTCCTTGGCTGCGTAGCGGTCCAGCACCGTGTTGGTAGCCTTCACGAAGGCGGCATAAATGTCCTTGGGCGTGTCGTGCACCTGGACCCCGTGCTTTTCGCGCATGGTCTTGATGGCCAGCGCGTTCCGGTACACGTTGTAGGTGTAGGTCTCGGTCATGGAGGCCATGGCTGCGCCCCGGATGATTTCCTGTATGTCCTTGGGCAGTTTGTCCCAGAACTTCTTGTTGATCAGGATTTCGCCCACGTCGGTGGACTGGTGCAGGCCCTGGAGATAGTAATGCTTCCACACGGTGTGCAGGCCCAGGTTGATGTCGTCCGCCGGACCGATCCATTCGGCGGCATCGATCACGCCCCGCTGAGCCGCAGGGACGATTTCGCCCCCAGGCATGGCCACCGCCGAGACGCCCATCTCCTTGAAGATCTCACCGGTGATTCCGGGCGGCGAGCGGTACTTGAGCTTCTTGAAGTCCTCCAGGTTCTTGATCGGGTTCTTGAACCAGCCGAGGGGGTCGGGTCCCATGGGCTGGACGAAGAAGGGCTCCACGTTGACCTTCAGGATCTGGGCATAGAACTTCTTGTACAGGTCGTAGCCGCCCCCTTCGAACAGCCAGGCCACGTGGGAGAGCTGGTCCAGTCCCACACCGGCGCCGGCCATCGGGTTGGAGAAGATGCCTGCGGCCGGGTGCTTGCCGGACCAGTAGTGGGTCCAGGCGTAGCCTGCTTCCACGATGCCCTTGTCCACGGCGTCGAGGATCTCGAAGGCCGGGACCACCGCCCCATCGGGCAGGACTTCGGTCTTCAGACGGCCTCCGGACATCTTCTCTACCCGATCGCCAAACTTCTTCAGCAGCTCGAAATAGATACTGGATGTGGGCACCGCCGTCTGGATGCGCATTTTGTACTGCTGGGCGTGGACCGCCGAGCCGCCGAACGCGAGGAACGCGACGGCTGCGGTGGCCACCCATTTCCTTAGGAAATTGCGCCTCATTTGCTCCTCCTTCCACGTTGGGCCGGCCTCTCGCGGGCCGGCAGTTCGAGTCAGCCCAACCGGCTCAGCTTGCGGTCGATCGTGGCCGGCCAGGGATCGCCCGGTGGCGATAACTCTCCTTCCTTTCGACGATTCTTGGATACGAGAGAAAAGGAAAGCGCTTTCATCGTAGACGATGTTTAAACGGGGCGCAAGAGAACATGGAACAAAAACGGAACACATTGTCCCGATTTCGTTGACTAACACGCGTTTTAATGAAATACTGCTTGGAAATAGGAATAAATCGTTCCGGTCTGCCGCTGCCCGGCTAGGCGATCCCCGGCGGGATCCAGCGTACCCCCTCGGCCGGCGAGGGCACGCATGATCGGCGCCTCCTGGCGCAGGCGCGAACGCTCCATGACTCAGCCCACCTTCGACTACATCATCGTCGGCGCAGGCTCCGCCGGCTGCGTGCTCGCCAACCGTCTCACGGCTAACGGGCGCCACCGCGTCCTGCTTCTGGAATCGGGCCCGAAAGACAACTACCTCTGGATCCACATCCCCATCGGGTACGGCAAGACCATGTTCAATCCCGCCTACAACTGGGGCTTCTATACCGACCCCGATCCCCACATGCGCAACCGGCGCATCTACTGGCCGCGCGGGCGCTGCTTGGGAGGCTCCAGCTCGATCAACGGGCTGATCTACGTCCGCGGGCAGCCCGAGGACTATGACCACTGGGCGAGCCTTGGCAACCGGGGCTGGAGCTGGAAAGACGTGCTGCCCTACTTCATTCGCTCCGAGCACAACACCCGGGGAGCGAGCGAGTACCACGGGGACCAGGGTCCCCAGTGGTGCTCGGACATTCGGGAACGCCACGAACTGATGGAGGCCATCATCCGGGGCGCCAACGAGCTGGGAGTTCCCTGCAACGACGACTTCAACGGTCCCACGCAAGAGGGGGTGGGTTATTACCAGCTTTTCACCCGCAACGGCTGGCGCTGCAGCGCCGCCGTGGGCTACCTGCGCCCGGCGCAGAAGCGGGCCAACCTGCACGTCGAGACCGATGCCCACGTCACCCGCATCCTGTTCGAGGGCACGCGGGCGGTGGGCGTGCAATACCGCCAGGGCGGTTGTCTCCGAGAGGTACGGGCGGCGCGGGAGGTCCTGCTCAGCGCCGGCGCGCTGCAGAGCCCCCAGCTCCTGCAGCTCTCCGGAGTCGGGCCGGCCTCGCTCTTGCAGTCCTTCGGTATTCCGGTGGTCAAGGACTTGCCCGGCGTAGGCGAGAACCTCCAGGACCATTTGCAATTGCGCTTGATCTACAAAGTCACGAAACCGATCACCACCAACGACGAGCTGCGCACCTGGTGGGGCCGGATCAAGATCGGGCTCAAGTGGCTCCTGTTCCGCACGGGGCCCCTTGCCATCGGCATCAACCAGGGCGGGCTCTTCACCCGGGTACTGCCGGAGTCCAGGACCCCCGATATCCAGTTCCACTTCGCTACCCTCTCTGCCGATATGGCCGGGGGGGAGCCTCATCCGTGGTCGGGCTGCACTTTCTCCGTGTGCCAGCTCCGGCCCGAGTCGCGGGGTTACGTGCGCATCCGCTCCACGGATCCGATGGAGCCTCCTTCCATGCAGCCCAACTACCTCTCGGCGGAAGCAGACCAGCGCTGCGCCGTGGCGGCGATCAAATTCGCGCGCCGGCTGGCGGGAACCGAGGCGCTCAAGCCCTACATCGCCGAGGAATACCGGCCTGGGCCGGCCGCCGCCTCGGACCATGACCTGCTGGAGTTCGCCCGGGAGTACGGCGCCACGATTTTCCATCCCGCTGGCACCTGCAAGATGGGCTCGGATCCCATGGCGGTGGTGGACGAGCGGCTGCGGGTGCGGGGGCTCGCGGGCCTGCGGGTGGTGGATTGCTCCATCATGCCCACCCTCGTCTCGGGCAACACCCACGCGCCCGTGGTCATGATCGCGGAAAAGGCCTCGGACATGATCCTGGAGGAAGCCGCCGCGGAGTAAGACCGCCGCCGCGGGCGCCCGCACCTGGAGACGGGAAAAGCGATCCCGCCTTCCTTGGTCGAGGCTGCCTCGCTCTCTGTTTCCGCAGGACGCGTGAACGCCGCGAGGCGCCGCGGAGAGCTTTAGGTGAGCGGTGCACCAAGGGTCAGGCTCCGGGCGCACTGGGAAAGCAAGCGGGGATGGAACTTGTGAGGCCGAGCCGCGCGGCGGCGAAGGAGGGGAGGCGGGTGCATTGATGTAAGCGCTTGCATGCGACCTCTTATTGTGAAACAATCCATTTCCAATTCGATTACCGCGGCTTCGGCCGCTGTTCATTCACCGAGAGGATGAGGATCATGGCAACCAATCCCCAGATGATGGAACCCTCTCAAGGCAGCGCGCTAGTGGGGGCGGGCCCTGTGCGCATGACCCCGAGCGAAGCGTTTGTCGAGACCCTGGTGGCGAACGGAGTAAAGGAGGTCTTCGGGATTGTGGGCTCAGCGCTGATGGATGCGCTGGACCTCTTCCCGGCGGCGGGCATTCGCTACATCCCGGTGGTGCACGAGCAGGGGGCGGGGCACATGGCTGATGGCTATGCGCGCATCTCCGGGCGCCATGGGGTGTGCATGGCGCAAAACGGTCCCGGCATTACCAACTTTGTGACCGCGGTGGCGGCGGCCTACTGGGCGCATTCCCCGGTGGTGGTGATCACGCCCGAGTCGGGCAGCATGACCATGGGGCTGGGGGGGTTTCAGGAGACGGAGCAATTGCCCATTTTCTCCAAGATCACCAAGTTCCAGGCCCACGTGAACAACCCCCGGCGCATGGCCGAGCTCACGGGGCGGGTCTTTGACCGGGCGCTGCTCGAGATGGGGCCGGCGCAGCTTAACATTCCGCGCGACTTCTTCTACGGCGAATACGACTTCGAGATTCCCGCCCCCATTCGCATCGAGCGGGGGCCGGGGGGCGAGAGGAGCCTGGAGGAGGCGGCTGAGCTGCTCGCCTCGGCCCAGTTTCCGGTGATCATCTCGGGCGGTGGGGTGATCCTGAGCGAGGGGGTGGGGGCGTGCGTCGCGCTGGCCGAGCACCTCTCGGCGCCGGTGGTGAATTCCTATCTGCACAACGACTCCTTCCCTGCCTCCCATCCCCTGTGGGCGGGGCCCCTGGGCTATCAGGGCTCGAAGGCGGGCATGAAGCTCCTGGCCCAGGCCGACGTGGTGCTCGCCCTCGGCACGCGGCTCGGCCCCTTCGGGACGCTTCCCCAGCACGGGCTTGACTACTGGCCGAAGAACGCGAAAGTGATTCAGGTGGACGCCGACCCCCGGATGCTCGGGCTGGTGAAGAGAATCTCGGTTGGGATCGCGGGCGATGCCAAGGCGGCGGCCGAGGCGCTGCTGGCGCGCCTCAAAGGCAAGAGGCTCGCCTGTGCGCAAAACCGCGAGGCGCGGCTCAAGACCATCCAGGCGGAAAAAGCGGCCTGGGAGAAGGAGCTTACCGAGTGGACCCACGAGCGCGACCCCTATTCCGAGGAGGTGATCCGTGCCGAGCCCCATCTGCTGCACCCGCGCCAGGTGCTCAGGGAGCTCGAGCGCGCCCTGCCCAAGGAGGCCATGGTCTCCACCGACATCGGCAACATCTGCTCGGTGGCCAATAGTTACCTGCGCTTCGAGCGGCCGCGCTCCATGCTCGCCGCCATGAGCTTTGGCAACTGCGGCTACGCCTTCCCCTGCGTGATCGGGGCAAAAGTGGCCGCCCCCGAGCGCCCGGCCATCGCCTACGTGGGCGACGGGGCCTGGGCGATGAGCATGGGGGAGATACTGACTTGCGTGCGCGAGAAAATCCCCGTGACCGCAGTGGTGTTCAACAACCGCCAGTGGGGCGCGGAGAAGAAGAACCAGGTCGACTTCTACAGCCGCCGCTTCGTGGGCACGGACCTCGAGAACCCGAGCTTTGCCGCCATCGCCCGCGCGATGGGCGCCGAAGGGGTCACGATCGACCAGCTCTCCGAAGTGGGCCCCGCGCTCTCGGCCGCCTGCCGGGCCCAGAGCGAGGGCAAGACCACCATCCTCGAGATCCTGGTCTCGCGGGAACTGGGCGATCCCTTCCGCCGCGACGCCCTCTCCAAGCCCAAGCGACTGCTGGAGAAGTACAAGGACTACGTGTAGGGCCCCGAGGGTGCCCGCGCGCTCTTAAGGCGAGGGCGAGAATCGGAAAGGATCCGCCCCCCAAGGCCCGCGGGCCGGGCGCCGGAGAGCGGCGGGCAAACGCCGCGGTGAAGCCTCAGGAGGATCATGGGCGTCATTGAGCGCATCACGCTGCATCGGCTCCAGGTGCCCCTGAGCACCCCGTACAGGCTGGCGTTCGGGCCGGTCACGGCGTTCAACACTATTCTGGCGGAAGTGGTGGACTCGGACGGCTGCGCAGGCCTGGGCGAGGCAACGCTCCTGACGGGCTACACCGAGGAGACCATCGACGGGAGCTGGGCACTCGCCCGGGAGCTCGCGCTCCGGATGGTGGGCCGCCCTCCCGCGGAAGCGAAGCGGGTGGCCGAAGCAGTGGTCGGCGCAGCGCCGTTCACCGCCACGGCCCTCGCCACCGCGGTGGAGGTGCTGGAGGATCATCCGGACCTGTTGGTAGACCGGAGCACCACGGTGCCCCTGCTGGGCTTGGTCAATGGCACGACGGCCCGCGAGCTGGAAGAAGAGATCGAGAGGCTCTTCGCCGAGGGCTATGGCACCCTCAAGATCAAGGTGGGCTTCGATCCGGAGCGGGACGCGCGCAAGGTGGCTCTCATCCAGCGCCTCAACCGCGGACGGGCCCGGTTGCGCATTGACGCCAATCAGGGCTATAGCGTGGACGAGGCGCGCCGCTTCCTGCGGTCGCTGGATCCTTCCGGCGTCGAGCTGTTCGAACAGCCCTGCGCGGCGGGGGACTGGGCCGCGGCCAAGGTGGTGGCCGAGGTCTCGCCCGTGCCCATCATGCTGGACGAATCCATCTACGGAATCGAGGACATCGAGCGCGCCGCACAGTTGGGATGCGCGAGCTTCATCAAGTTGAAGCTCATGAAGATGGGGAGCCTCGATCGCCTCAAGGCGGGCATCCACCGCATCCGGGCGTTGGGCATGGAGCCGGTGCTGGGTAACGGCGTCGCTTGCGAGATCGGCTGCTGGATGGAGGCCTGCGCCGCCCGGGGCACGATCGCTAACGCGGGCGAGATGAATGGGTTTTTGAAGCCCGTGGCACGCCTGCTGGAGCGGCCTCTCCGGTTCGAGCGCGGAGCCATCGTGCTGGAGCCGGGCGATCGGCCTTCCCTCGACCGCAACGCGCTCGTCCGCTACACGGTGGCGCGGGAAGGATTTTCCGCGAAAGCCTCGGCTGCGCTTTAAGCGCACTTGAATGTAAGCGCTTCCAAAGGATGGGATGATGGGACAGAAAACGCTGGTCACCGGAGTCATCGGATCGGACACCCACATCGTGGGCAACCGCATTCTGTCCATGGCGCTGGAGAAGGCCGGCTACAAGGTGGTGGCCCTGGGGGCGCTCACCCCGGCCGAGGACTTCATCAAGGCGGCGGTGGAGACCAACGCCGACGCGATTCTGGTCTCGTCCCTCTACGGCCAGGGGGAGCTGGACTGCCGGGGCTTCCGCGACAAGTGCATCGAGGCGGGCTTGGAAAACATCTTGCTCTACGTGGGCGGAAATCTGGTGGTGGGAAAGCAGCAGTGGGAAGACGTGGAAAAGCGTTTCCTCGCCATGGGCTTCGACCGGGCGTTCCCGCCCGGCACGCGCACCGACGAAGTGATCAAGGCCCTCGCCCGGGACTTCGAAGCGCGGGAGAGGCAGAAGACGCAGGCGTGATCCGCCATGGGGGACATCTCATGGATCCCATGAAAACGGCGCTCCTCATCGATTTCGGCAGCACCTACACCAAGCTGCGGGCGGTGGATGTGGAGGGGGCCCGCATCATCGGCGCCGGCCAGGGGCCGTCTACCGTCGCCACGGACATCACCGTGGGCATGGTGAAGGCGCTCCAGGACCTGGAAGCCCATATCGGGCCGCTTCCCAGGTTCACCTACCGGCTCGCCTCTTCCAGCGCCGCCGGGGGACTACGCATGGTCACGGTGGGTCTGGTGCGGGAGCTTACCGCGGAAGCGGCGCGCCGGGCGGCCCTCGGGGCCGGAGCGAAGCTGGTCGGCACCTTCGCCTATCGGCTGACCCGCAGCGACGTCCAAAAGATCGAGGCGCTCTGTCCCGACATCCTGCTGCTTGCCGGCGGCACCGATGGGGGAAACAGCGAAGTGATCCTGCACAACGCCAAAGCGCTGGGCGCCTCGTCCCTCGCGTGCCCCATCGTCTACGCGGGCAACCGGGCGGCGGCCGAGGAGGCCCAACAGCTCCTCAGCGGCAAGACGGTGATCGTTGCCGAAAACGTCATGCCCGAGTTCAACGTGCTCAACATCGAACCCGCCCGGGCAGCGATTCGGCGAGTGTTCATCGAGCGCATCGTGCACGCGAAGGGCATCGACCGGGCCCAGGCCCTGTTCGACCAGGTGCTGATGCCCACGCCCGAGGCGGTGATGGAGGGGGCGCGGTTGCTAGCCGACGGCTGGGAAGGGGAGCCAGGGCTCGGGCCCCTGCTGGTGGTGGACCCGGGCGGGGCGACGACCGACGTGCATTCGGTGGCGGACGGGCAGCCGACCCAGCCCGGGATCGTTTCCCACGGCTTGCCGGAGCCGCGCGTCAAGCGCACGGTGGAAGGCGACCTGGGCATGCGCCACAACATCGGCGCCGTGGCCGAGGCCGCCGGGCTAGAGGTCCTGGCTCGGGACGCGCGGCTACCCACCGACCGGGTGAGGCAAATGGTGGACGCGCTCTCCCGCGAGGTAGAGCGGCTGCCGCAGAGCGATGAGGAGCGGGCCCTCGACCTGGCCCTCGGCCGCGCCGCCGTGCGCCTGGCGGTCCTGCGCCACGCCGGGACGCTGGAGACCGTGTACACGGTCCAGGGGCCGGTGCAAGTGCAGCATGGCAAGGACTTGCGGGAGGTGAGCACGGTAATCGGCACCGGCGGCGTGCTGGCCCACGGCGCCGATCCCGGGGCGATTCTGGAGACGGCCTTGTTCGATCCCGCCGAGCCCTGGTCCCTGCGACCGAAGGCGCCGCAGCTCCTGCTTGACCGCGATTATTCCCTGTACGCTTGCGGCCTGCTCGCCCAGGTGGAGCCGGCGGCCGCACTGCGCCTGGGCCGCAGGTGTCTCGTTCCCGTGCACAAGGAGTCCCGTCATGAACGCACCGTCGGCGCTTGAGACACGGCTACCGCTTTGCCAGAAACGGATCCCGGACGATGTGTTCGAGGCTATGCGCCGGGAGAATCTGGCCCGCTGGCCCACGGGGAAGGAAGTGGTGCTCGAACGGGCGCTAGAGCTGCATCAGCGGCTGCCCAAGCACAAGCGCCTCGCCTACGTCATGCGCCGGGCGGTGGAGGAGGGCCGCTGCCTCACCCAGCCCCGGGGCGGCTTCGGCACCTTCCGGCTGCAACTGGAGCTGATGCAGATCCTGGACAAGGAGGGGCTGGCCGACATCGTGCCCACCACCACCGACAGCTATACCCGCAACGAGCAGTGGATGCTGGCGCAGAAGGGGATCGAGGAGTCGGAGCGGGAAGGCCGCTCCATGCTGAACGGCTATCCCATCGTGAACTACGGGGTGGAGGTGAGTAAAAGGCTGATCGAAGCGATCGATAAGCCGGCCATCATGCTCACTGGCACGGCGATGCCCAAGCTCACGGGGGAAATCGGTTTCGCCTCGGGCTATTCGGGCTACTTGGGTTCCGGAATCGCTTATACCACCTCCTACATCAAAGAGCTTTCTATCGAGGAGGGCATCCGCAACTACCAGTACCTGGATCGGCTGGCGGCGCTGTACCAAGAGTACGGCGTCGAGCTGCACCGGCGCCAGCCGGGCTTCCTCACCGGCACCAACATCCCGCCTTCCATCGCCATCATGACCTGCGTGCTGGACGCGCTGCTGGCCGCCGCCCAGGGGGTCAAGAACTACGGCCTGGAGATGGGGCAGACGCTGCACCTCATCCAGGACGCGGCGGCGGTGCGGGCCTGCCGGGAGCTCGTCCAGGAATACCTGCGGAAGGCGGGTTACACGGACGTGTTCACCCCGGTGACCCTTCTCCACTGGATGGGCGCCTGGCCCCACGACGAGGCCCAGTCGGCGGCCCTGGTGGTCTACGGCGGGACGCTGGCGGCCGTGGCCGGGGCGGTGTCGGTCACCACCAAAACCACCCATGAGGCATTCGGCATCCCCACGCCCCAGGCGAACGCGGCAGGGTTGCGCATGACGCGCATGGGGATTTACCTGGCGCGCCGGATCCGGCTCGATCCCCTGCCCGAGTTCCAGTTCGAAGTGGAGCTGATCAAGCGGGAAGTGCGGCCCATCATCGACAAGACCCTGGAGATGGGGGACGGGGACGCGGCGGTGGGCGCCGTGCGCGCCTTCGAGGCCGGGGTCATGGACATCCCCTGGTCGCCCAACCGCTGGTGCAAGAGCCGGGTGATGCCGGCCCGGGACGCCGACGGGTACTTGCGCATCCTGGATCCGGGGCTCATGCCCTTCCCGAAGGACGTGCTGGAGATCCACGAGGAACGGCTCAAGCGGCGCGCGGCGAAGGAAGGCGTGCCCTTCGGTCCGGAGCTGGCGGTGGCCAGCGTCTACGAAATCTCCGAGCCCCTGGCAAGGCTCATGAGCGACGCCTGGGCGCGGGACTGAGCCATCGGTTTTCCATCGCTTCCTCCCTTGCGCCGGGCCTTGTGCCCGGCTTTTTTTATCGCCTGGGCTCATCCATCGGGTGAGCGGTCGGCGAAATCCAGAGCGTGACCCCCTCCACCCGCTCGATGCGCGCTTTCGCTCCCGGGCGGGGCACGCGTTCCCAGGGGCCCGCGGCGCGCGCCCTCCAGCGTTCCCCCTTGAGCCGCACGTGCCCGGCGTAGAACCCGTGCTCGTCCCGCTGGAAGTCGGAGAGCACTTCCACCTCCTGGCCGGGAAGCGACTCGGGGCCGACCTGGGGTCGAATCCGGGAGGCGAGACGCTGGAGCAGAAGCTCGACGCCGATGAAGGTCAAGGCGGCGATGGGAAGCCCGTACCGGGCCGGCAGGTCGAGCGCCCAGTAGACGCCCACGGCGAGCAGGGCCGAAAACGGAAAGGCCAGCAGAAGCAATACGACGCGTTGACCGGCCGTCATGGGAGGGTAATGCCCGATGTTTCATTAGGCCGGGGACTGCGGCGGGATGTTCCGCGGGGGGTTACTTCTTGCGTTTGAGCAAGGCGTCCAGGTCGGCGAACGGCTTGTAGGTGGCCCGGGATTCGGGCTCGGTGCCGGGCGCCGGCCGGCCCCGCACGGACTCGTCCACGAAGCGGGCGTGCTCGTTCTCGTGGCAGTAGAGGCACAGGAGCTCCCAGTTGCTGCCGTCGGGCGGATTGTTGTCATGGTTGCCGTCCCGGTGGTGCACGGTGAGCTGAGGGAGAGTGGCGGAAGTGAACTCCCGCCCGCACCGGGCGCAAATCCAGGGAAAGAGCTTGAGGGCCCGCGCCCGAGTCCCTTTCTCCCGCTTTTCCCGGGCGCGCCGGGCCTCAGCCACGAGGCGATCGAGGCGCTCCTTGTCCGGCAGTTTGCGACCGGAGGGCATTGGATGGCCCCGTATCGGGGCTCAGCCTGCAAGAAAAGTTCCGCCGGGCTACTTCCCGTAGTTCACGATCACCGTCTTGGTGATGGTGAAGTGCTCCAGCATGGATTCGAGGGAATACTCCCGCCCCAGCCCGCTCATTTTGTAGCCGCCGTAGGGTAGCCCCGCCCTCGGCCCCGCGTACTGGTTCACCTGCACGAACCCCGCCTGGAGCTTTTCCGCGAAGGCGAGGGCTTTGGCGAGATCCCGGGTCCACAGCGCTCCGGCGAGTCCGTATTGGGTATCGTTGGCGAGAGCGAGGGCCTCCGCGAAATCGCGAAAGCGGTATAGCAACGCCACAGGGCCGAAAATCTCGTCAGTGCACACGGGCGATGAGTGGGGAACCCCCTCGATCAGGGTGGGAGTGTAGAAGTAGCCCTTGTTGAACCCCGGCGCGGGGCGGCCGCCGCAGAGGATCCGGGCGCCCGGGGTGGACCGCGCCATGTCTACGTAGGACTTGACCCGCTCGAACTGCTCCCGGGAAATGATGGCCCCCACCTGGGTTGTCTCGTCGAGCGGATCGCCGATCTTGAGCTTCTCGAGCTCTCTTACCGTGCGCGCAACCACCTCGTCGTAGACTTTGTCGTGCAGGTAGATGCGGGTGCCGGCGGAGCAGGACTGACCCTGGCGGGTGAAGCGCATGCCGGCGATGATTCCCGGGACCACCTTGTTCAGATCGGCGTCGTCCAGGACGATGTTCGGGCTCTTGCCCCCTAGCTCCAGGGTGACCGGACACAGCTTCTCAGCGGCGTAGCGCAAGATCTGCCGGCCCACCGGAACGGAGCCGGTGAAGCTCACCTTGCGCACCCGGGGGTGTTCGACCAGGGGCCTGCCCGCCTCTTCGCCGAACCCGGAAATGGCATTCACCACGCCGCCAGGCAGGATTTCGTTGAGGATTTCCGCCGTGCGGATCACGGTGAGAGGCGCCTGCTCGGCGCCCTTCACCACGAGGGTGTTGCCCGCCACCACGGCGGGGCCCAGCTTCACGCACAAAAGGGCGAGGGGGGAATTCCACGGGAGGATTGCGCCCACCACGCCCAGAGGCTCCCGGGCCACGTAGGCCAGAGTCTCCGGGTCCCAGGGAACCGTGCGGCCCTTAAGTTCGGACCATAGGCCGGCGAAGAAGCGCAGCAACTCGATGGCACCAGCCACCTCCGGCCGGGACTGGGTGACGAGGGCGTTACCGGTCTCCAGGGCGAGCAGCCGGGCGAGGGATTCCGCCTCCTGCTCCAGCCGGTCGGCCGCCCGGCGCAGCAGCTCGCCCCGCTCCCGAGCCGGGCGGTGGGACCAGGCGGGATAGGCCCGGTGGGCCGCCTCCACCGCCCAGGCCACGTCCCGATCGTCACAGCGGGCGGCTTCAGCGATGATGCTTTCGTCCGCAGGGTTCTCCACCGGGAAAGTGCGGCCGCTGGGCGGAGGCTGAAGGCGGCCGTCCACTAGGACCTTACCGGCGAGGCGGCGGGCCTCCGCCAACGCGGCGGCCTTAGCGGGGCTCTCCGGAGCACGCAGGGGTTCGACGCTGGACATGGGGCATTCCTTCGGAAACAATGCGCGCCGCGCGCGAAACAGGGGCTTAACGGACCGAATAAAAAGAATTCTAAGCTTACGCCAATTCGGGCGGTACCTGCTCCGATACAATTGGGCACCTCGCGCGGTATCCGCGTCACCGGTGGGTGCCCGCTCGCCCTGTGCTCGCCGCTTTCGTTTCCGAGCCGGCTCAATGAGCCGGCTGGACTCGGCGCGGGGTGAAATCGTGTCAACGCGGCCCCCGCGCCGCTTCCCGCTCGGCGAAGGTGTCGTTGCGCACCCAGGGCCGGCAGCGCAGGTACTGGTTGGGGTAGTGGACCGTGGCCCCCAGCTCGGCGGCGGCGTGCCAGGCCCAGCGCGGGTCGTAAAGCATTCCACGCGCCAGCGCCACCATATCCGCCTTGCCTTCGGCCAGGATCGCCTCGGCGTGGCGGGGCTCGGTGATCATGCCGATGGCAACGGTGGTGAGACCGGTCGCGCGGCGGACCGCTTCGGCGAAAGGCACTTGATAGCCGGGGTAGGTCTCGATGACCTGGTTCTTCAGCAGCCCGCCGCTGGAGACGTCGATCCAGTCGCAACCCAGCGCTTTGAGGGCGCGGGCGAATTCCAGGGTATCTGGCAGGTCCCAGCCGCCTTCGGCCCAGTCGGTGGCGGACACTCGCACCCCCAAGGGCCGATCTTCGGGCCAGACGGCGCGCATGGCGGCGAAAACCTCCAGGGGAAAGCGCATGCGGTTCTCCAGGGAGCCCCCATAGCGGTCGGTGCGGCGATTGGAAAGGGGGGACAGGAACTGGTGCAACAGGTAGCCGTGGGCGCAGTGGAGTTCCAGGGCGTCGAAGCCGATCCGCGCCGCCCGCCGAGTTGCAGCGGCGAAAGCGTCGCGGATGGCTTCGATCTCCTCGACCGTGAGAGCCCGGGGCACCGCGGCGCCCTCGCCCGAAGCCACGGCCGACGGAGCGACGGGTTCCCAGCCCCCTTCCTCCACTGTGAGCTGCCGGCGACCTTCCCAGGGCGGAAGGGTGGAGGCCTTGCGGCCGGCATGGGCGAGCTGGATCCCAAGCCGGGCGCGTCCGTAGCGCTGGCAGAAATCCACTACCCGCTTCAAGGCCCGTTCGTTTTCGTCCGAATAGAGGCCCAGGCAGTAGGGGGTGATGCGGCCGCGGGGCTCCACGTCCGTCATCTCCACCATGAGAAGTCCCACGCCCGATACCGCGAACTGACCCAAATGCATGAGGTGCCACTCGGTGGCGCAGCCCTCAATGGCCGAATACTGGCACATGGGCGAGACCATGATGCGGTTGTCCAGGACGATCTGGCGCAGGCGTATCGGCTGAAAAAGACAGCTGGACATCGGGCGTTCCTTCAGGGACGGGCGCTTGGCGAGATAGCCTCACGCAATGATAAGGATATCCTATGGGTGGATAATTATGTAAGCGGTTGCATAAGCCATTCGCTTCGTATAAAGTGGACTTCCGGGTCCTACACCAGACCACAACAAGGGGCTTGTGCCCTACATCGAACGAGAGGAGACGCGCAATGAATCGAGCTCAGCTTATCCGCCCCTTTGTCGCGGCGGTATTGGTCGTCACGGCGGGCGCCGGCTGGTGGCCTGCGGCCCAGGCGGAAGAGAAGTATCCGTCGCGCCCGGTCGAAATCGTGGTGCCCTGGGGCCCGGGCGGCGGCGCCGATCAAGTGGCGCGCCAGGCGGGCAAGATCCTGGAGGAAGTGCTCAAGGTTTCCTTCCCGGTAGTGAACGTGCCAGGGGCCACGGGGCAGACCGGCCTGACCAAGATGCTGACCGCCCCGGCGGACGGCTACACCATCTCCATCATGACGGGGGATACCTTTAGCCTGCTCGGCAGCGGGGCCAAGCTCAACTGGAGTCTCAAGGACTTCGTGCCGGTGGCCATCATGATTCGCCAGCCGTCGGCGTTTTTCGTCTCAGAGAACGGTCCGATCAAGAACTGGAACGACCTGGTGAACGAGGCGAAGAAGCGGCCCCTCAAGGTGGCGGTGACCGGCTTCGGCAGCCCGGACGACATCCACGTCAATTACTTCAAGAGCAAGGGGATCAATCTGGTCTCAGTGCCCTTCGCCAAACCGGGGGAGCGCTATAGCTCCATTCTCGGCGGCCACGCCGACGCGCTGTACGAGCAATTCGGCGACGTGAAGAGCTTTCTCGACGGCAAGCAAATGCGGCCGGTCATTGTTTTCGATTCCAAGCGCTTCCCCGCGTTTCCCGACGTGCCGAGCTCGGCCGAGCTGGGCTATCCCATCAGCATCTACCAGTTCCGCATGTTCATTGTCAAGGCGGGCACTGATCCCCAAAAGATCAAGGTGCTCTCGGAGGCGCTCGCCAAGGTGGCGGCGGACCCGGGTTACAAGGCGTACCTGAAAGACCAGTACGCCCTGGAGGACAGCTACATTCCGTTCGAGGGTGCCCAGAAATTCCTGGAGAACGAGCTCAATAACATGAAGAAGTTCGCCGCCGAAGCCGGAATGAAGTAACGCCGGTTTACGAAGGCCGGCATACGCCGACGCCGGCCTTCGCGTTCCTGGGCCCCGCCGAGATCCGGGTGCCGGAAAGTGACGGAGGAGTGGAAGTGATCGTCGAGCGGCTCAAGCGGGCGCTTCCCTACGGGGTGGTGCTGGCGGCGGGTTTTTATCTGTTCCACGTGGCTGACCAGATCGAGTACTTCGCGCCGGCGGGCCGGATCGGCCCCGACGCCTGGCCCAAGATCGTGATCTCGCTGCTGATCGCGGCAAGCCTCTACGGTATCGTGCGCGCGCTAGCCCGCTCGGGAGCACCGCAGCCGGGTGCGGAGGAGCTGGTGGAGGCGCCGTCACCTGAGAATTCCCATGGGGCCGCCCCGGCGGAAGCGAAAAAAACCTATCCCGGGCTGCTCCTGCTGGGGGTGCTCGCCACCCTCGCCTACGTGGCGCTGGTGCCCGCCCTGGGTTTCTTTCTCGCCACCAGCACCTATCTGGTCGCCTTCATGGTCATCGGCCGCTACCGCAACTGGCTGGTCATCTTTTCCACCGGCGTACTTGGTGCGTTGCTGATGATGTTTTTTTTCATGCGGGTGGTCTATATCTCCCTGCCCATCGGAAAAGAGCCGTTTTCGGCGGTGACCCTTTTCCTAATGAAGCTGATGGGCATCAAGTAATGGAACGGTGACCATGGACAGCGTGCTGCAGCACCTCGCCATCGGCTTCGTCCACGTCTTCGAGCCGTGGAACTTGGTGGCTCTCTTCGCGGGCCTCGTCATGGGCTTGCTGGTGGCTGTTCTGCCGGGGCTCACGCTGGTGATGGGCGTAGTGCTCGCCCTGCCTTTCACCTACAGCATGAATGTCATTCCGGCCATCATCCTGCTCACCGCCATGTACGTTTCCGGCACCTATGCCGGAGCCTGGACCTCGATCCTGTTCCGGGTGCCGGGCGAGCCCATGGACGTGCCCCTCCTGTGGGACGGCTACACCATGGCGCGCAAGGGCCAGGCAGCCCTCGCCCTGGGCTGGACCCTGACCGCCGCCCTCATCGGCGGGCTGGTTGCGGCCACCTTCATGGTGGCGGCGGCTCAACCCATCGCCAAGATCGCCCTCACTTTTTCCACGCCCGAGTACTTCGCCATCCTGTTCTTCGGACTGGCGAGCGTGGTATCCCTGGGCGGAGGCTCTCTCGCCAATGCCTTCATCAGTCTGTTTATCGGATTGTTGATTGCCAGCGTGGGCATCGACGACACCTACGGCTCGGAGCGCTTCACCTTCGGCGTGGATATCCTGCGCGACGGCATCGACTATCTGGTTGTCATGGTGGGTGCCTACGGCCTCGGGGAAGTGTTCGCCCGGATGGAGACGGGCTTCAAGTCGGTGCCGCTGCAGGCGGTCGATAGCGTAAGGACCCGCTTGCCCGGCTTGCGCGACATGTGGCGCGCCAAGATCACCTACCTGCGCGGCTCCCTCACGGGCATCATCGTAGGGCTGGTGCCGGGTGCCGGCGCCACCATCGCCTCTTTCGTCTCCTACGGGGCCGAGATGCAGTACGGCAAGAAGAAGGACCAGCTCGGCACCGGCATTCCGGAAGGAATCGTCGCCCCGCAGACGGCGGCCACCTCTTCGGTGGGGGGTGCACTGATCCCGCTGGTGACCATGGGCATTCCGGGCAGCGGCGCCACGGCGATCATCTTGGGCGCCTTTCTGCTTCACGGGCTGCAGCCAGGACCCCAGGTGTTCGCCAACAGTCCCCACATCGTGTACGCGATGTTCGCCTCCCTTTTCGTCGGCATCATCGGCATGTGCTTGATCGGCTACTTTGCCGCTAAGGCGCTGGTCAAGGTGCTGGACTTCCCCGAAGCCGTGGTGTCCGCCTACGTGGTCATGTGCTGTTTCCTCGGCGCTTTCGCCGCGCGCAACAACGTGACCGATCTGTGGCTGCTGGCGGGCTTCGGAATCCTCGGCTACTTGTTCGAGCGGCTGCGCTTTCCCATCACTCCCCTCGTGCTGGGAGTGATCCTAGGACCCCTGGCCGAGACCAACTTCATGACCACCATGGTCAGCTACGACAACGATTGGACGGTTTTCTTCACCCGGCCGATCAGCGGCGCCATTATGACGCTCGCCATTATCGCGCTGGTCTTCCCGCTGGTACGGGCGCAGTTGCGCAAACGCAAGCTCGCCCGTGCTGCCGAAGCGGGGGTGATGGCGCGTGGGCCGGGGCGTACCAAGGAGATGGGTTCATGAGCACGCAGGCAGGAAAAGTCGTCGCCATGGGCGCGACGGAGATCGTGGCGGGGCTGGTGGCGCGGGCCCGCGCCGCGCAGCGGATCTACGACCGTTATACCCAGGCGCAGGTGGACGAGGTGGTCACCGGCGCTGGCTGGGCCATCGTGGAGCCCGAACGCAACCGGCGGCTCGCGGAGCTGGCGGTCAAGGATACGGGCTTGGGCGTGGTGGCGGACAAAATCCTCAAGAACCGGCGCAAGACGATCGGGCTGCTGCGGGACTTGAAAGGGGCGAAATCGGTAGGGGTGATCGCCGAATACCCCGAGAAGGGTCTGGTGGAGATCGCCCGCCCGGTGGGCGTGGTGGGGGCGATTACCCCCTCTACCAACCCGGCGGCGACGGTGGCCAACAAGGTGATCAACGCCCTCAAGGGGCGCAACGCCATCATCGTGGCGCCTTCCCCCAAGGGGGTGTCCACCTGTGCGCTGCTGCTCGAGTTCGTCCATGCGGAGCTCGACCGGGTGGGCGCTCCCCGCGACCTGGTACAGATGCTGCCGAGCCCCGTGTCCAAGGAACTCACCCTAGAGCTCATGCGCCAGGTGGATCTGGTGGTGGTCACCGGCTCCCAGAACAACGTGCGTGCCGCCATGACCAGCGGCACCCCCGCGATTGGCGTGGGGGCGGGCAACGTGGTGGTGATCGTCGACGAGACGGCGGACCTTGCCGACGCCGCGGCCAAGATCGCCGCCTCCAAGACCTTCGATAATGCCACGAGCTGCTCCTCGGAGAACCATCTGGCGGTGCTGGAGAAGGTGTACGAGCCCGCGCTCGCCGAGCTCAAGAAGCAGGGCGGAGCGCTCCTCATGCCCGAGGAGAAGGCGAGGCTGCAAAAGGCCATGTGGCCTGACGGCAAGCTCTCGCCCGCAATCATCGCCCAATCGGTAGCGCGCATCTGCGAAGTGGCGGGGCTTGCTCGGGAGGAGCTGAGGAACGCCCGCTTCCTCATGGTGGAGGAGACCGGCGTGGGGAAGGATTTCCCCTTCTCCGGAGAGAAACTCTCTCCGGTGCTCACCGTCTACCGGGTCAAGGATTTCGACGCCGCCTTCGAGCTTACCTGCCGCATCTACGCCTACCAGGGGGCTGGGCATTCCATCGGCATCCACACCCGGGACGACGCCCACGTTCTGCGCCTGGGGCTAGAGGCGCCTACCTGCCGCGTGATCGTCAATCAGGCCCACTGCTTCGCCAACGGGGGCAATTTCGACAACGGACTGCCCTTTTCCCTGTCCATGGGCTGCGGCACGTGGGGCAGGAACATCATTTCCGATAATCTGAACTATCGCCATTACCTGAACATTACCCGCATCGCCCGGGTGATCCCTCCTCGGGAGCCCACCGAAGAGGAGCTCTTCGGCGAGTACCGGCGGAAGTACGGTATATGAGCCATTCAGCCCAGGAGACGATGCGCACCGTTCGCGAATTCATTGACCTGCAGGCCCGGGAGCGGCCGGGGCAGCCTTATCTGATCGCGCCGGAGACTAGCCGCACCATGACCTACGCCCGACTGCGGGAGCATTCCGTCGCCCTCACCCACTATCTCCTCGCCCGGGGGCTGAAGAAGGGGGACAAGGTCTCCCTCATGTTGCATAACGGCTATCAGACGGCGCGGTTGTTTCTCGGGATCATGTACGGGGGTTTCGTGGTCTCGCCGGTGAACCTGCTGTCCCAGCCCGCCCAGCTCAAGCACGTGCTGGAGCACTCCGACACCAGGCTGGTGTTCGTGGGCCCGGACTTCGAGGAGCGGGTGCGAGCCATGCTCAGAGAGGTTCCCCGGGAGGTGGCGGTAGAAGTGATCGATGTGGATGCCGAAGAGGTCTTCGATCCAGCGGCACTCCCCCAGGCGGCCTTGCCCGAAGTGGGCGAAGAGGATGACGCGCTTCTCATGTATACCTCGGGCACCACGGGGCTGCCCAAGGGAGTGGTGCTCACCCACAAGAACGTCATCTCGGGCGGGCTCTTTGTGACCCAGGCTCACCGGCTCACCGCCGCGGACCGGGTGCTGTCGTCGCTGCCCCTCTACCACATCAACGGGCAAATCGTGACGGCGGTCGCGCCCCTGGTGCATGGGGGATCGGTCGTCATGCCCCATCGTTTCAGCGTCTCCAGCTTCTGGGACCTGGCGTGCCGCCACGGCTGCACCTGGATCAACGTGGTGCCCACCATCATCTCCTACTTGCTCAACGCTTCCGACCCCCGCGAAAAGGGCCTGGATCTGTCGAAGATCCGTTTCTGCCGCTCGGCCTCCGCGCCCCTGCCGCCGGCCCTGCACAAGGCGTTCGAGGAGAGGTTCGGCATCGGCATCATCGAGACCTTCGGCATGACCGAGACGGCAGCGCCCTGCTTCACCAATCCCCTCGATCCCGCGCGGCGCAAGATCGGCAGCCCGGGCCGGGCCTTCGGCAACGAGGCCAAGATCATCGACCCGGAGAGCGGCAGGACCCTGCCGCCCGGCCAGGCGGGGGAGATCATGGTGCGCGGGGACAACGTGATGCGGGGCTACTACAAGGACTCCGCAGCCACCGCCAAGACCCTGGAGCCCGACGGCTGGATGCACACGGGAGACCTGGGTTACATGGACGAGGACGGGTTTGTGTTCGTGACCGGCCGTATCAAGGAGCTGATCATCAAGGGCGGGGAGAACATCGCGCCACGGGAGATCGACGAGGCGCTGCTCAAGCACCCGGCGGTGCTGGAGGCCGCCGCGGTGGGAATTCCCGACGAGCACTACGGCCAGGAGATCGCCGCCTACGTAGTCCTCAAGGAGGGCTGCGAATGGTGCACCGAGGAGGAGCTCACGGAGTTTTGCCACGAGCAGCTCGGCCGCTACAAAACGCCCAAGCAGATTTGCTTCGTCGCCGATCTGCCCAAGGGTCCGTCGGGTAAAGTGCAGCGGCTGAAGCTGCTGGAACTGGACGCCCCCACTTCGGGTGCGAAAGCGCCAGCAGGTCGAGCTCAAGCGGCCTGAGCAGCCGAGAGAGCCGGACGCAGTCAACCCGCGAGCGCACGCAATACCTGGGTCATCGTTGCCCCAGGGTGGGGTAGCGGCTTCTGAGCTACACGGGTCGCGCTGTTATGCACGGCCGAGGGCCCGCGGCCGTTGCCCGCCCGGGATGAAATTGGTACGCTCATGAAGTCGTCCTAGCCCAAGGAGGCTAGCGAGTGAAAAAGTCCGTCAAGCTCGCCGATGTGGCTCGGCACGCACGGGTGTCCACGGCCACGGTTTCCCGCGCCCTGTCCCATCCCGAAAAGGTCAAGCCCGAGACCCTGGAGCGCATCCAACGGGTCATCGACCGGCTCGGCTACGTGCCCCACGGCACGGCCCGGGCGCTTGCCACCCGGCGCACCTACGCCATCGGCGCCGTGATGCCGACCCTGGACAATGCCATCTTCGCTAACACCACCCACGCCCTGCAGAAGACCTTGGACGAGGCAGGCTATACCCTGCTCCTCGGCTGCCATGAGTTCGATCCCAAGGTAGAGACGCGCATCGTGCGCAAGCTGATCGAGCGCAGCGTGGACGGCCTGATCCTGTTCGGTATCGACCACGAGCCCGAGCTGTGGGCGCTGGTGGAACGGGTGCAGATTCCCTACGTGCTCACCTGGGCCCTTGACCGCAGCGGAGAGCGGCCGTGCGTCGGCTTCGACAGTCACGACGCCGGCGTCCAGGTGGCCCGATACTTGATGGATTTGGGACACCGGCGCTTCGCCATGATCGCCGGCATCACCGCTACCAACGAGCGCCATCGGGCGCGGGTGCAGGGGGTGCGGGAAGCGCTGGAGGCTCGAGGCATTCAATTGCCGCCGACGCGGATCATCGAAAAGCCTTTTTCTCCCACCGCTGGCCGCGAGGCGATGCGGGAGATCCTGCGCCAGCGGTGGCGACCGACGGCGGTCATCTGCGGCAACGATGTGCTGGCGATCGGTGCCATCGCCGAGTGCCATGCCCAAGGGCTGCACGTGCCCAACGACATCTCCGTCACCGGCTTCGACGACATGGAATTCGCCTCCATGGTCACGCCGGCCCTGACCACGGTGCACTTTCCCGCCGCCGAGCTGGGGCAATACGCCGCTGAGCACCTTTTGAGACGCCTGGCCGGGGAGAAAGTGCCTTCCGTGCTGCAGCTTCCCGTGGAGCTCATCGTGCGCGCTTCCGCCGCTCCCCCCAAGCCCGCGGTAGAGCGCAAGGTCCTAGCCGAGTTGGGCTAGTAACCGCGCCATCATGTGTTGCGCCTGGGCGGCGTAGCCTGCGCCGAACAGGTTGGCGTGGTTCAGCACGTGGTAGAGGTTGTAGAGGTCCTTGCGCACCCGGTAGCCCGGATCGAGGGGATACGCCTCCTGGTAGGCCCGGTAGAAGGTCGGGCCGAAACCGCCGAACAGCTCGGTCATGGCGAGATCCGCCTCCCGGTCCCCGTAGTACACCGCCGGATCGAAAATCACCGGGGTCCCCTCCCGGGTCACCCCCTGATTGCCGGCCCACAGGTCTCCGTGCAGCAGGGACGGCACCGGCGTATACCCTGGGAACAGGCCGGGAAGCCGCTCCAGAAGGCGAGCGCCGAGGCGCTGCAGCGCACCGCGGTAGCCCCGGCGCGCCGCCAGCGCCAGCTGGAAGCCAAGGCGCGCCTCGCGCCAGAAGGCGATCCAGTCGGCGTTCCATGGGTTGCGCTGGGGCGTGGAGCCGATGGCGTTGTCCCGGTGCCAGCCGAAGCGTTCGGCGGTGCGGCGATGCATCCGGGCAAGGGCCTCGCCCAAGGCCGCGAGGCCGGCGGAATCGCCGCGCTGGAGCTCCAGATACTCCAGCACCAGGAAAGCGTGCCGGCCCGTCACGCCATGGGCGACGGGGCGGGGTGCCTTGATCGCCCCGGCGGCGAGGATCTCTTCCAGCCCTGCCGCCTCGGCTTCGAACAGGGCGGCATGCTCCGCCCGATGGAGTTTCACGAAGTAGCGGCGGCCGGCCCCTTCCAGGCGGTACGCCTCATGGATGCAGCCGCCGGCTATCGGCTCCAGACCCTCGACGGGAAAGCCGCAGCCTTCGGCCGCCGCGATGCTCTCGGCGATAGCGTCCCAGGGCGGCTTCTGCGCTTTCATGACAAAGACGTTTTTAGGCGCCTCTGTGCGTACCTCCGGGGCAGAGGTTCAGCCGAGGGAGCGGCGCGCCTTGCGCACCGCCTCCAGCACCTGTGCGGGCGCGGTTCCCCCCGGGTGGTGCCGGCTCGCCACCGATCCTTCCAAGGTGAGGACCTGGTAGACGTCCTGCGCCACGAGGGGGGAGAACCGGCGCAGCTCCTCCAGGGACAGCTCGGCCAGGTCCGCGCCCTTCTCCTCGGCAAAGCGCACTGCCCGCGCCACCGCCTCGTGGGCGTCCCGGAAGGGCAGGCCCTTGCGCACCAGGTAGTCGGCCAAGTCCGTGGCAGTGGCGTAGCCCTCCCGCGCCGCAGCGCGGGTCCGCTGGGCGTCCACTTCCAGCCCCGCCAGCATTTCCCGGAACACCCGCAGCGTGTCGGTCACCGTGTCGGCTGCGTCAAACAGGGGTTCTTTGTCCTCCTGGTTGTCCTTGTTGTAGGCGAGGGGCTGGGCCTTCATGAGGGTGAGGAGCGCCACCAAGTGGCCGTTCACCCGGCCCGTCTTGCCCCGAGCGAGTTCCGGAACATCAGGGTTTTTCTTCTGCGGCATGATGCTGGAGCCAGTGCAGAAGCGGTCCGGGAGTTTCACGAAGCCGAAGCGGGGACTCATCCACAGGATCAACTCCTCCGAAAGCCGGGACAAGTGGGTCATGAGGAGGGCCGCGCAGGCGACGAACTCCACCGCGAAGTCCCGGTCGGACACGGCGTCCAGGGAGTTCTCGCATAGACCTTCGAACCCGAGCTCCTTGGCCACCCGCTCCCGGTCGATGGGGAAGCTGGTGCCCGCCAGGGCCGCCGCGCCCAGAGGCAGGCGGTTCAGCCGCCGGCGGCAGTCGGCGAGCCGCTCCGCATCCCGCTGGAGCATCTCGAAGTAGGCCATGAGATGGTGCCCGAAGGTGATGGGCTGGGCCACCTGCAAATGGGTGAAGCCAGGCATCACCGTGCCGGCGTGGCGTTCGGCCTGGTCCAGCAGCACCCGCTGCAGGGCGCGGAGGTCCTCCTGGATGCCGTCGATCGCTTCCCGCAGCCACAACCGCACGTCGGTCGCCACCTGGTCGTTGCGCGAGCGCGCCGTGTGCAGCCGCTTGCCCGCCTCGCCCACCAGGTCGGTCAGCCGCTTCTCGATGTTGAGGTGCACGTCCTCCAGGTCCAAGGACCAGGGGAAAACGCCGGCCTCGATCTCGGCTTCGATCTGCTGCATTCCGCTCTCGATGGCGGCGAGATCTTCTGCAGATAAGATGCCCACGGCATGGAGCATGCGCGCATGGGCGAGGGAGCCGCGAATGTCGTGGCGGGCGAGGCGCCGGTCGAAAGGGACGGAAGCGGTGTAGCGCTTGACCAGCTCGTCCACGGGCTCGGCGAAGCGCCCGGACCAGGGTTTAGGGTCGTTTTCCGATCGATCTTGCATGGGCCGCCAACCTGGCGAAAAATAAGTAAATTCAGCAAATGCCCAGTATAAATCAAAACGCCGCCACGACCGGCTTGCCCGATTTTCGCAACCTCGGGGTGATCGCCCGGATACTGGTGGCTGTGGAGCTGCTCGGTTTCGCCGTGGCTGTCGCGCGCACTCCCGGCTGGGTTGAGGCGGGGGCAGAATTCGCGCGCCTTTCGGCGGTATTGCAGCCGGCCCTGATCCTCGCTGTGGTTTTCCTCTACCTGCTCCAACCGTGGCTCCGGGGTCTGTCCTATGGGCTCGGGGCGGCGTCGGTGGCGGCTATCGGCCTGGTAGCCGTGGCCCTAGTGCACGCGGTGGCGGGGGAGGTGCTGGACTCGCTGGGAGCGAGTGCCATGGAGCGCCATGCTCTCTTCGCCCTCGGGGCGAGCGCGCTGCTGCTTTTCTATTTCCACCTGCGCGGCCGGGCCCTGTCTCCCGCCCTGGCGGAAGCCCGGCTTCAGGCGCTCCAGGCCCGCATTCGCCCCCACTTCTTCTTCAACAGTCTGAACGCGGTGCTGGGACTGATCCGATCGGACCCGCGCCGGGCGGAAGCCGCCCTAGAGGACCTGGCGGAGCTGTTCCGGGCGCTCATGGCGGACAACCGCCAGCTCTGCACCCTGGAGCGGGAGGTGGCCTTGTGCCGGCAGTACTTGCAAATCGAGCAATTGCGGCTAGGGCCGAGGCTCAAGGTGGAATGGCGCATCGATGGGATGCCCGGGGAAGCCCTGGTGCCGCCCCTCACCCTGCAGCCCCTTATCGAGAATGCCGTCTACCACGGCATCGAGCCGATTCAGCAGCCGGGAACCATCGAGATTCAAATCGAGCGGCGCAACGACCAGGTACACGCCGTGCTACGCAATCCCTACCGGCGCGGTGGCACCCACACCACGGGCAACCGCATGGCGCTCAACAACATTCGCGAGCGCTTGGCGCTGCACTTTGACGCCGAGGCCGTCCTTTCCACTCGAGAGGCGGACGGCCTGTACGAGGTCTACATCGTGCTGCCGTACCGTACGGGAGCTTGACGGGAATCCGATCTATGAGCGCCGGCGAACAAGCCTTGAGGGTTCTGATCGTGGACGACGAGGCCCCGGCCCGGGCGCGGCTGCGGGACCTGCTGGCGGATTGCGGGGAAAAAATGCCCCTGGAAGTGGTGGGGGAAGCGGCGAGCGGCCTGGAGGCGCTGCGGTGCCTGGAGGACGCGCCCGCTGACGTGGTGCTGCTCGACATCCGCATGCCGGAGATGGACGGCATCGAACTCGCCCAGCACCTGATGAAGCTCCCGGATCCGCCGGCGGTCATCTTCACCACCGCCTACGACGCCTATGCCCTGCAGGCCTTCGACGTCCATGCGCTCGACTACCTGCTGAAACCGGTGCGCCTCGGGCGCCTGTTCGATGCCCTCACCCGAGCGCGATCCATCACGCCATTGCGCATCGAAATCCTGCAGCAGCTCGCGCGCCGGCCCCGCAGCCATCTCTCCATCCAGGAGCGGGGGCGGGTGCACCTGATTCCGGTCGATTCCATCCTGTACCTCAAGGCCGAGCTCAAGTACGTGACGGTGCGCACCCGGGAGCGGGAGTATCTCCTGGAGGAGTCCCTCTCCCGGCTGGAAGAGGAATTCGCCGACCGTTTTCTGCGCATCCACCGCAACTGCCTGGTGGCCAAGGACGCCATCAGCGGCTTCGAAAAACAGTCTCCGGATGGGGAGGGGCAGTGGGCGGTGGTGATCAAGGCGCTAGGCGAGAAGCTTCCCGTCTCCCGCCGCCAATGGTCTGCCGTGAAAGCCTTTATGGACCGCTGAGGCCGGGGCTCACGCCCCGAAAAGCTGCGCACCCTCAGCCGCTGTTGCGCAGGGCTGAAGCCACCCCGTTGATGGTGATGTGAATCGCTCGCTTGACCGTGGGATCGGCATCCCCGGCCCGGTGCCGCCGCAGCAGCTCCACCTGCAGGTGGTTCAAGGGATCGATGTAGGGGGCCCGGTTCCTCAAGCTGCGGGCGAGGGCCGGATTGTCCTCCAGGAGCTCCCGGTGGCCGGTCACGGCAAAGAGATGCTGGAGGGTCTTGTGCCATTCGTTACGGATGCGGCCGAACACGTGCTCGCGCAGGGCCTCATCCCGGACCAGGCCAGCGTAGCGGGAGGCGATGGCCATGTCGGATTTGGCCAGCACCTGATCCATGTTGGATAGCAGCGTGCTGAAGAAGGCCCACTCCCGGACCATGGCCTGCAGCCGGGCAAGCCCCCTCTGCCCGTGGCGGGTCACATAGGCTTCCACGGCGCTGCCGAAACCGTACCAGCCGGGCAGCATGATGCGAGCGAGGCTCCAACTGAATACCCAGGGGATGGCCCGTAAGTCCTCGATGCGCTGGGAGGGCTTACGCGAAGCCGGCCGGCTGCCGATGTTGAGTTCGGACAGTTCCCGGATCGGGGTGGCAGCGCGAAAGAACTCGTCGAAGCCGGGTGTCTCGTAGACCAGGCTCCGGTAAGCACGGTAGGCGGTTTCGGACAGCTCCTCCATCGCCTCGTGGAATTCGGGAGCCCGGTCGGCGGCGTGTCCATCCGAGAGGAGGCTCGCCTCCAGGGTGGCGGCGATCAGGGTCTCCAGGTTGCGCCGCCCGATGTGGGGGTCGGAGTACTTGGAGCCGACCACCTCCCCCTGCTCGGTGATGCGGATCTGGCCGGTCACCGCCCCGGGCGGCTGGGCTTTGATGGCTTGATAGCTGGGCCCGCCACCCCGCCCCACAGTGCCGCCGCGCCCGTGGAACAGCCGCAAGCCCACGCCGTGGCGTCCGAAGACCTCCACCAGGGCCACTTGCGCCTTGTACAACTCCCAATGGGCCGTGAGGAAGCCGCCATCCTTGTTGCTATCCGAGTAGCCCAGCATGACTTCCTGGGCGTCTCCCCGGCTTGCCAGCAGCCGCCGGTACCAGGGCAGGGAGAATAGCGCTTCCATGACGGCGGGGCAGCGTCGCAGGTCGGCGATGGCCTCGAACAGGGGCACCAGGTTCATCTCGGAATGGGGCGCCGGGCCCGGCCGCAGCAGCCCCACCTCCTTGAGCAGCAAGGCGACTTCCAGCAGGTCGCTCACGTTATCGGCCTTCGAGACGATGTAGGTCGGTACCGCGTCTGGGCCGAAGCGCTCTCGGATGCGAGCCGCGGTGCGCAACACCGCCAGCTCCTCCCGAGTGGTTTCGCTGTATTCGATGAAGGGGGAGGCGAGAGGGCGGGGACTTTCCAGCTCCGCGAGAAGGAGCGCCTGCCGCTCGGCCTCGGGAAGGCTCAAGTAGTCGGGCCCGCCCACCCGCTGGAACAGTTCCGCCACCACCTGCTCGTGCATGCCGCTGTGCTGGCGCAGGTCGAGGGGGGCCAGGTGGAAACCGAACACCCGCACGGCGCAGCGTAAGGAGCGCAGCCGTCCGCGGGCGATGAGCCCGGAGCCGCCGGCGCGCAGCGACTGGTCCAGCAGGTCCAGGTCGGCGAGGAGCTCGGCCGCCGAGCCGTAGGGGGGCGCATCCCCCACCGGATGATGTTCCAGCACCGCATGGCCGAAAGCCTTGGCGGTGGCGGCAAGCCGCGCGTAGATGCCGATCAAGGCGCGGCGGTAGAGCTCGTCCGATCGTCCCACAGCTTGATCGGGAGAGGCGGCGGCCAGGCGCTCCAGGGCCGGGGCTGCCCGGGTCAGGCGGGTGGACATGGACAGCTCGGCCCCGAGCCGGTGGGTCTCCGTCAGCAGGAAGTCCATTGCCAGCGCGGTCTGGCTGCGGATGGCGTGATCCAGCATGCGGGCGGTGACGAAGGGGTTGCCGTCCCGATCGCCGCCGATCCAGGTGCCGACGCGGAAAAAGGGCGGCAGGGGCGCATCCGGCTCGCGTCCGTAGTGGCGGGCGAGCAGGTCCTCCAGCTCCGCGTAGAGCCGAGGCACCTGCTCCAGGAAGGTGTAGCGGTAGTAGGCGAGGCTGTTCTTGATTTCGTCTTCCACGTTGAGGCGCGTGTGGCGCAGCAGCCGGGTTTGCCACAAGGTGAGGACCGCCCGCCGCAGCGCCTCCTCGTTCTCTTCCAGCTCCTCGGGAGTGAGGGCGCCTCGGGAGCGTTCGGCCAGCAGCCGGGCGATGTCCAGCTGCCGGTCCAGGATGCTTTGCCGCTGGACCTCGGTGGGATGGGCGGTGAGGACCGGTGCGATGAGAGCCCGCTGAAAGAAGTCCGCGATCTGCTCGCCGCTCACCCCCGCCTCCTTGAGCCGCTCCACGGCTCGGGCGATGCTCCCGTCCTGGTGGGGAGAACCCGCCATGGCATGGGCCCGGCGGCGTCGGTTGTGGTGCTGATCCTCGGCGATGTTGGCGAGCTGGCTAAAGAAGCCGAAGGCCCTCACCACCACGATGGTTTGCCAGTGGGACAGCCCGTTCAGGATCGCTTCCAGGTCGCGGCGGGCCCCTGGGTCGTCTTCCCGGCGGAAACGGATGGCAGTCTTGCGGATCGATTCGATGAGTTCGAACGCTGCCTCTCCCTCCTGGGCCCGCAAGGTGTCTCCCAGGATGCGGCCGAGGAGCCGGATGTCTTCCCGCAGCGGCAGGTCTTTGTCCGCTACGGCTTCGGCGACGGGCTTGTTCATCGACTGCGACGGGCGATGATAATGGAGTCGCCGGGTGACCGGGCGGGAATACGAGACCCCGCGCCCCGGGAAGACGCGGACCCCCGTGCTAGAATTAAAGCCTTGTTTTTCACCTTGCGCGTGTTCCTGGCGTTTCCGTGCAGGCTTGCCCCTTGAGCTCCAACCGCGGACACCGCTCCGATTCCCTCGATACCGGCCGCATCGTGATCGCTACCCGGCGGAGTGCGCTCGCCTTGTGGCAGGCTCGGCACATCGCCGAGCGCCTTGGTCAATTATACCCGGGGTTGGAAGTGGCCATTCGGGACATGACCACCGAGGGGGACCGGATCCTGGACACGCCGCTGGCCCTCGTGGGGGGAAAAGGACTGTTCGTGAAGGAGCTGGAGGCCGCCCTGGCGCGGGGCGAGGCCCACATCGCCGTGCATTCCATGAAAGATGTGCCGATGAGCCTGCCCGAGGGCTTCCAGATCGCCGCCATCACCGAGCGGGAAGACCCCCGGGACGCCTTCGTCTCCAACGCCTACGCCTCCCTGGCAGCCCTGCCTCCGGGGGCGGTGGTGGGCACCTCGAGCCTCAGGCGCCAGAGCCAGATCCAGGCCCGCTATCCCCATCTCCAGGTGAAGCCGCTGCGGGGCAACGTGCCTACCCGGTTGCGCAAGCTGGACGAGGGCCGTTACGACGCTCTGGTGCTGGCGGCGGCGGGGCTCAAGCGTCTGGGGCTTGCCTCCCGCATCACGGCACTCCTCTCCCCTGAGGAGAGCCTGCCCGCCGTGGGTCAGGGGGCCCTCGGGATCGAGTGTCTGGCCGGGCAGCCGACGCTGGCTGCCCTGGTCGCCCCCCTTGATCATTTCCAAACGGCGGTCTGTGTGCGGGCCGAGCGGGCCATGAGCCGGGCCCTGGCGGGCAGTTGCCACGTACCCCTGGGAGGCTACGCCCAGTGGCGGGACGGTCGGCTCTGGCTGCGGGGCTTCGTGGCGAGCCCGGACGGCTCGGCCCTGGTGGAGGCCGAGGAGACGGGAGACCCCCAAGCGCCGGAGGTGCTGGGGGAGGCGGTGGCCCAGCGCCTGCGGGACCGGGGTGCCGGGCCCATCCTGGCGGCCCTCGCCGCCTGAAAGGGGAAGGACGGTGGCTCGCCTCCCGGAGGAGTCTGGGCGGCCCCTCGCCGGGCTGGGCATCGGCGTGACTCGCCCTGCCCATCAGGCGGAAGAGCTTGCGGCCCTCATCCGCGCCGCCGGAGGCGTGCCCGTGACGTGCCCGGTTCTGGAGATCCAGGACGTGGAGGATCTCGGTCCCCTCTGGGCCTTGATCGACCGTCTAGAGAGCTTCGATCTGGCCGTCTTCATCAGCCCCAACGCGGTGGCCAAGGCAATGAACCTGATCCAAGCGCGCCGGGCGCTGCCCCCGGGTCTGCGCTTCGCCGCGGTGGGCAAGGCGTCGGCGCGGGAACTAGCCAAGTTCGGCGTGACCGAGGTGATCGCCCCTGAACAGCGCTTCGACAGCGAGGCGCTCCTGGCGCTTCCGGCGCTCCAGGACGTGGCCGGAAAGCGCGTGGTCATCTTCCGCGGCGACGGCGGGCGGGAGCTACTGGGCGACACGCTGGTTGCCCGCGGGGCGCGCATCGAATACGCTGAGTGCTACCGGCGCGCCTGCCCGCGGGGCGGTGCGGAGACTCTCATGCGCGCCTGGGCGCGCAACGAGCTTGCGGCGATCACCGTCACCAGCAGCGAGGGGCTGCACAACCTATTTGATATGGTGGGCACCCTTGGCCGGCAGTGGTTGAAAAAAACGCCCCTCTTCGTGCCCCACGAGCGCATCGCGGCAACCGCCCAGACGCTGGGCCTGCAGCAGGTGATCGTGACCGAGCCGGGCGACGAAGGCCTGGTGCGCGGGCTCGTCGAATGGTTCCGCTACAAGCGGGGCACCGCTCCCCACAACAAACGGACATGAGCGATACCAGCGAACCCAAAGCGCCTATCGAGGAAGGAGCGCCGTCACCCGCCCCCGCTTCCCCGCCTCCCGAAGGGGAGTCGACGCCCCCGCCCGAGCCTGCTGGGGAGCAGCGGCAAGCCTCGCGAGCGCCCCGGTGGTATCTGCATCCCGCCCTCTATCTCGCTCTGCTTGCCCTGGTCCTCGGGGGCTGGGACGCCTGGCAGACCCGGGTCCAGATGAACGAGGTGCGCCGCGACCTCGCCCTGCGCTTGTCGGAGGCGGACGCGGCCCTGGGAGAGGCTCGCCGCCGGGCCGAGCGGGCGGAGTCCGCCGTGCGCGATCTCACCGCCAAGCTGGCGGCGGTGGAAGCTCAGCTCGCCGAATCCCGCAGCCAGCAGGAGGCCCTGGAAGCCCTCTACCAGGAGCTTTCCCGCGGCCGGGACGAGACTATCCTGGCGGAAGTGGAACAGCTCCTCCTCATCGCCAACCAGCAACTCACCCTCGCCGGGAACGTGAAGACGGCCCTCGTCGCCCTGCGCAACGCCGAGGCCAAACTGGCACGTCTGGACCGACCCCTGTTCGGCGCCCTTCAGCGCGCCATCGCTTCCGCCATTGAGCGGCTGGAAGCGCTGCCGCCCATGGACGTGGACGCCCTGAGTCAACGGCTGGAGTCCTTGATCCGGCGGGTGGAGGAGCTGCCGCTGGCCGCTCACGCCCGCCCCGTTCCCCAGCCCGCGGCCCAACCCGAACCCACCGGCCGGCCCTGGCTCGACTTCCTGCGCCTCGCGTGGCACGACCTGAAGAGCCTGGTGCGGGTGGAGAGGCTGGAAGAGCCAGCCGCCCCCCTGCTTGCCCCCGAGCAGGCCTTCTTCCTGCGGGAGAACGCGAAGCTGCGGCTGCTCTCGGCCCGGCTCGCCCTGCTGGGGCGAGACGAGGTGAGCTATCGTGCCGATCTGGCTGCTGCCGGAGAGCTGCTCCGGCGCCATTTCGACAGCCGAGCCCGCAGCACGGCGGAAGCCCTTGCCGAGGTGGCCGACCTGGCCCAAGCGCCCTTGAGCTCGCCCCTGCCCGACGTCTCGGCCGCCTTGGAGGCGCTGCGCCAGGCGCGGCTTGCCGCCGACAGGGGGGCGAGATGAAGGGGCTTTTGTGGCTCGTCCTGCTTGCGGCCTTGGCCATCGCGGTGACCCTGATCGCCCGGGAGAACACCGGCTACGTCATCCTTGTCGCCGGCGGCTACCGGGTGGAGTTGTCCCTCAACCTGCTCATCGTTTTGTCGCTGGTGGGATTCGTTGGCCTGTACCTGGCGGTGCGCCTGGTGGCCAACGCCTTCACCCTCCCTCGGCGGGTACGGGAATACCGGCAGCGGCGCCGGCAGCGCCGGGGCCACCGTCTGCTGCTGGCTGCCCTCTCCGCCTATTTCCAAGGGGAATACGCCCGGGCGGAGAAGGCGGCCGTCAGAGCCATGGAGCTGGGGGAGGCCCCGGTGCTGTGCAGCGTGCTGGCGGCCCATAGCGCCCATCGATTGCGTGTGCCTGAACGCCGGGATGCCCACTTGAAGGCACCGCAAGCCCCCTCTGCCGAGGAAGGGCTCCTGCGGGATCTCGCCCGGGCAGAGTTCCTGCTGGCCGAGGGGGACGCGGCCGGGGCTTTGGGCGTGCTGGAAAAATTACGAGGGACGGTCCGCCGCCTACCGGCGGGCCTGCTGGCCCTGGAGCTGGAAGCTCGCCAGCGGGCAGGTCAATGGGACCCGGTACTGTCCCTCCTCAAGGAAGTGGAAAAGCGCCAGTTGCTCGACTCGGCCCAAGCGCAGGCGCTGCGCCGCCTCGCCCACATCCAAAACCTCCAGGCGCGCAGCCATGACCTGGAGGCCCTGCGGCGCTACTGGGAAAGCGTCCCCGGGCGCGACCAGGAGCATCCAGAGGTGGCGGCCGCCGCAGCCCGGGCTTTCCTCAAGCACAAGGAATGCCGTGCCGCCCACGCCATCGTGGAGCGGGCCTTGAGCCGGCAGTGGGCCCCGGAGCTGCTGGAACTCTACGCCGAGTGTCCCGAGGAGGATCCGACCCGCCAACTGCAACAGGCGGAGCGTTGGCTCGCCGAGCATCCCGAAGACGCTGCGCTCTTGCTCGCCCTGGGGAAGCTCTGCGCCCAAGCCGGGCTATGGGGGAAGGCCCAGTCCTACCTCGAGGCGAGCCTCTCCCTGCAGCCGTCCCATGCCGCCTACCTGGCCCTCGCGGGCATCCAGGAGCGGCTCGACCGGGCAGAGGAGGCGCGGGCTGCCTATCGGCGCAGCTTGGAGCTCGCCTTGGAACGGCTTGCCGCGCCGGCGCAACGCAGCCTTTGAGCACCCGCGCGGCAGTGGAGGGTTTCTCCCTAGGGTGGGCGCCGTCAGGACGAAGCGGTGGGCCGCGGCGGCTCGCCGGGGGTGAAAGCGTCGGAGAAGAATTCCTCCTCCGGCAGTCCCCGCTCCCGGGTGAAATCCCGGTGGGCCGCCTCCACCATGACCGGCGCTCCGCAGGCGTAGACCTGGTAGCCCGAGAGGTCCTCAAAATCCTCCATCACCGCCTGGTGCACCAGGCCGATGCGGCCGCTCCACTGGTCTTCGGGCAGGGGCTCCGAGAGGACCGGGACGTAGCGGAAGTGGGGGTATTCCCGGGCCCAGCCCTCGGGCAGCGCCGGCAGATACAGGTCGGCGCGGGTGCGGTTGCCCCAGTAGAGGGTCATGGGCCGCTTGATCCCCACGTAAAGGGCGTGCTCGATGATGGCCTTGATGGGGGCGAAGCCGGTCCCGCTCGCCAGGAAGATGATGGGCTTGTCCGAGTCCTCCCGCAGGAAAAAGGTGCCCAGCGGTCCTTGGAAGCGCAGGATGTCTTTCACCTTCATGGAGGTGAAGACGTGCTGGGTAAAGGCCCCGCCAGGATAATTGCGCACGTGCAGCTCCAGGAACTCGTCGTCGTGGGGCGGATTGGCCATGGAGAAGCTACGCCGCTTTCCGTCCTTGAGCAGGATGTCGATGTACTGGCCGGCGAGGAACTGCAGCCGCTCGTATTGGGGCAACTTGAGCTTGATGATCATGACCTCGGGCGCGACCCGCTCCAAGGCATGCACCCGGCAGGGCAGGGTCTTGATGGGAATGTCGCGCACGGCGCTCACTTCCCGCGATTCGATGACCAAATCGCTCTGGGGACGGGCGCAGCAGAACAGGGCCATTCCCACTTGCTTTTCCATGGCGGTGAGGGCGGCCTCCTGGTGCGGGCCGTAGTCCACCGTGCCTTGCAGCACCTTGCCCTTGCACGCGCCGCAGGCGCCGTTGCGGCAGCCGTAAGGCAGGGGAAAGCCCTCCCGCAACGCCGCCTCCAGCACGGTCTCCCCGGGCTGGCAGCGGAAGCTATGGCCGCTGGGTTTGATGATGACTTGATATGACATGGGCGTATCGATGTCCCCGGGGCGGTCGCGCCGTTCGCTGAGGCGGCTCATCATCGTCGGCTGCGGCGACGTGGGCCTGCGCCTCGCGGCGCGCTTGTCCGGCCGCTACCGGCTGCTCGCCTTGACCCACAGCCCGGCGCGCCACGCCTTGCTGCGGGTGCGGGGGGTGACACCCCTGCCCGGCGATCTGGACCGGGCCGCTTCCCTGGTACGACTCGGTGGCCTCGCCCACGCCCTGGTCCATCTCGCGCCCCCGCCGGGACGAGGCGCGCGGGACACGCGCACGATGCATTTGCTCGCCGCGCTGGGAAAGCGGGGCATGTTACCACAGACCCTGGTGTACATCAGCACGAGCGGCGTCTACGGCGACTGCGGCGGAGAGCGGGTCCCGGAGACCCGGCCGGTGCGTCCCGGGACGGCCCGCGCCCGCCGCCGGGTGGACGCGGAGCAGCGGGTACGCGCTTTCGGCCGGCGTCACGGGGTGCGGGTGGTGATCCTGCGGGTGCCCGGCATCTATTCCGGGCAGCGCCTGCCCCTCGAACGGTTGAGAGCCCGCACCCCTGCCCTGGTTCCCGAGGAAGATAGCTACAGCAACCACATCCACGCTGACGACCTGGCGGCCGCGGTGGCGGCCGCCCTGGCGCGGGGACGCCCCGGGCGGGTATACAACGTGAGCGATGACTCCGAACTGCGGATGGGGGAGTACTTCGACCGGGTTGCCGACCGCCACGGGCTGCCGCGTCCCCCGCGTATCCGCCGTGGGGAGGCGTCGGACCGCATCCCCGAGACGCTTTTGAGCTTCATGAACGAATCCCGGCGGCTGGTGAACGCCCGCATGAAGCGGGAGCTGAAGCTCAAGTTGCGTTACCCGACGGTGGACCAGGGCTTGGACGCGCCTTAGCCTCCACCCCCACCGCTCAGGCGCACGAGAGGAAGGAATAATTCAATCCAGGCGGCGGTATTCGCCGTCGATCACCCCCTCGTTCCGGGGCGGCTCAGGGTGGAGGCTCTTCCAAGGCAGCAGCAGCACGAGGAGCGCCAGGACATCGCTTACGACACCGGGAAACAACAAGAGCGCCCCGGCGAGGAACTGACGGCCGCTGTCCAGGAAGACGGAGACGAGCATATCGCCCCGGGCACGGGCCTGTTCCAGGCGCGAAGCAAAGAGTCGCCGCTCGCCCCGGATCAGGGCCCAACCCACCAGGGCCGAAACGGCGAGGAGAGCGAGGGTCCACCCGCCCAGGGCCTGCCCCAGCTGGATGAGCCCCCAGATCTCCAGGAGGGGAAAGGCGAGGAGGGCCCAAAGAAAAAGCATCACCCGCATCGGAGCGACTCCCGGAGTTGCGCGGCGGCACACCGCGAAAGTGGATAAAATTTGCTATTTTATTGGGTTTGACCCATGACGTCGCTACTCGTCATCACAAACCTCCCGGACCGGAACAGCGCCGAGAAGCTGGCCGAGACCCTCATCGAAGAGCGGGCGGCGGCCTGCGTCAACGTGATGCAGGCGTGCCGCTCGGTGTACCGGTGGCGCGGCCAACTGGAGCGGGCGGACGAGTTCCCCGTGTTCATCAAAACCACGGAAGAAGCCTACCCGCGCCTCGAACGGCTCATTCGGGAACGGCATCCCTACGAACTCCCGGAAATCGTCGCGGTCCCTATTGAGCAGGGCTTGCCGGCCTATCTCGCCTGGGTGGCGGAGGAAACCGGCGGCCCGGACGCCCCATAAAACGCTCCGCGCCCATGCGGTGGGTCTTTCTCCTGCTGTTCCTGGCTTCCCCCTTCACCGGTCTGTCCGAGGCGGGGGCCCAGGAGGTCTTCCGGGCCGCTCGTCAGGCGCTGGCCGCACCCGCGGAAGAGGAGCTGCTGCCGCCGGATGAGGCCTTCCGGGCGGAGGTGCTCGCCCGGGACGGGCGCACCTTGGAAGCCCGCTTTCGCCCGGCTGAGGGCTACTACCTCTACCGGGACAAGTTTTCCTTCGGCGTGGTGGATACGCCGGGAGTGCAGCTCGCTGGCGTGGAGATCCCCCCCGGGAAGCCCAAGGACGATCCCTTCTTCGGCCGGATAGACGTGTTCTACGAGCCGGTGACCGTGCTGATCCGGCTGCAACGGGAGGCCGAGGCGACGGGCCCGGTCAAGTTGAAGGCTGGCTACCAGGGCTGCAACGAACCGGTGGGGGTGTGTTATCCCCCCATCGAAAAGGTTTTCGAGGTCCTCCTGCCGGCCGCTGTCGCGGCGGTTGCACCGCCGGGGGCCGGGACCGTCGGCGCCGAGGATGACCGGGTAGCCGGGCTGCTCAAATCCGGGGGCTTCTGGCTGGTGGTGGCGAGCTTCCTGGGCTTCGGGCTGCTCCTCGCGTTCACTCCCTGTGTGCTGCCCATGATTCCTATCCTCTCCGGGATCGTGGCCGGGCAGGGCCATCGGCTCACCAAGCGGCGCGGGTTCAGCCTGGCCCTCGCCTACGTGTTGGGCATGGCCATCACCTATGCGGCGGCCGGCGTGGCGGCGGGGCTTTCGGGCACCCTCCTGTCGGCGGCTTTACAGAACCCGTGGGTATTGGGGGCGTTCACGGCCCTCTTCGTGCTGCTCGCTCTGTCCATGTTCGGGTTCTACGAGCTGCAACTGCCTGCTTCTCTCCAGAGCCGGCTCGCTGGCACGGCCAACCGGCTGGGTGGCGGCCACTATGCCGGGGTCTTCGCCATGGGGGCTCTCTCGGCGGTCATCGTGGGGCCTTGCGTGGCGGCCCCCCTGGCAGGGGCCCTCCTCTACATCAGTCAGACCCGGGACGTGGTGCTCGGCGGTGCAGCCCTCTTCGCCCTGGCCCTCGGCATGGGCTTGCCCTTGCTCGCCGTAGGCACTTCCGCCGGGGCCCTTTTGCCGAAAGCGGGCCCTTGGATGGAAAGCGTTAAGCGCTTCTTCGGGGTCGTCTTGCTGGCGGTGGCGATCTATACCATCTCCCCGGTGATCCCGGCGGTGGTGCACATGCTCCTGTGGGCGGCGCTCTTCATCGTCTCCGCCATTTATCTGCACGCCATCGATCCCCTGCCGCCGGACGCCTCTGGCTACCGCAGATTCTGGAAAGGGGTAGGCGTCATCGCTCTCCTTATCGGAGTGTCCCTGCTGGTGGGAGCCCTCTCGGGTGGACGCGACGTGCTCCAGCCTCTGGCAGGGCTGAGGTTCGCCGGGGGGCAGGCCGCGGCGGGCACCGCCCAAACGGCTCCCCTGCCCTTCGAGCGGGTGCGTTCCCTGGCGGAGCTGGAAGCCCGGCTGCAGGCGACGGGGGGGCGCTACGCCCTGCTGGATTTCTACGCCGACTGGTGCATCACGTGTAAGGAGATGGAGCGCTTCACCTTCAGCGACCCCCGCGTGCAGGCCAAGCTTCGAGACGTGGTGCTGCTCCAGGCGGACGTGACTCGCAACACTCCGGAGGACACGGCCCTGCTCAAGCGCTTCAACCTTTTCGGCCCGCCTGCCATCCTCTTTTTCGACCGGCAGGGCCGGGAAGTGGCCGGGGTGCGGGTTGTCGGTTTCCAGAATGCCGACGACTTTCTCGCTACCTTGGAGCGGGCGCTGCCATGAGCCTGGCGCGCCGGATCCTGATCGCGGTCGCAGTCGCAGCGGTGGCCCTGGCGGCGGGGGCCGGCTTGCGTTATCACCTCGCGGTGCCGAGTGAGGACCCAGCCCTCGCGGGCAAGGCGCTGCTGGAAGCGAGCTTTGAAGACCTGGCGGGGCAGCGGGTCGACCTTTCCCGGTTTCGGGGCCAGGTGCTGGTGGTCAACTTCTGGGCCACCTGGTGTACGCCCTGCCGGGAAGAGATCCCGGAGTTCATCCAGGTGCAGGAGGAGTTCCGGGAGCGGGGAGTGACCTTCGTGGGCATTGCGGTGGACCGCAAAGAGCCGGTCGCGGCCTTCAGTCGCGAGCTGGGGATCAACTACCCTGTCCTGATCGGCAGCCTCGAGGCCATGGAGCTCGCCCAGAAGGCAGGCAACCGGCTTCAAGCGCTGCCCTTCACGGTGGTCCTGGGCCGAGACGGCCAAGCCGCCAAGGTTCATCTGGGTCGCCTCTCCCGGGACGACTTGGTCCCCCTGCTCCTCCAACTTCTGTAGTTTCCCCAGTCCGTCGTTTGACGGCGTTTCTGGACATTTTGCCGCGAATTGCGGCAAAATTCGCCGATCTTTTAATCCAGGAGCCCCCTTCGAGTGAAATCGCCCCAAGTCCTGGTCCTCCATGGGCCCAACCTAAATCTCCTCGGCGTCCGGGAGCCCGAGGTGTATGGGCTCGTCACGTTAGGAGAAATTAACGAACGTTTGATGAAGTTGGGCGAGACCCATGGGGTGCCGGTCGTCTGCTTCCAGAGCAACTCGGAATCGGATTTGGTGGAGCGGGTCCATAAGGCCCGGGACGATCACACCGGATTCATCATCGTCAATCCGGCAGCCTTTACCCACACCAGCGTGGCCTTGCGGGATGCCCTGACCGCCGTGGCGATTCCCTTTGTGGAGGTGCACCTGTCCAACCTCCACGCCCGCGAACCCTTTCGGCGGGTTTCTTACTTTTCCGATCGCGCTGTGGGGGTCATCACCGGCCTGGGCGCCAAGGGCTACGAGTTGGCCCTGCTCTACGCGCTGGAATTCCTGGCCCACAAGGCCTGAGCGGTTTTTCCAATAAGCAAGGAGCCTTGCCATGGACCTGCGCAAGCTCAAGAAGCTGATCGACCTGGTGCAGGCTTCCGGCATTGCCGAGCTGGAAATCACGGAAGGGGAGGAGAAGGTGCGGATCACCCGCAGCGCGGCGTCGGCTCCCCCTTCGGTCGCCATGATCCCGGCGGCTTCTGCGCCCCCACCCGTCCCGACCCCTGCCCCAAACTCGACGCCCGAGCCGGCCGCCCCCAAGCTGCCCGAGGGCCACGTGATCAAGTCCCCCATGGTGGGTACGTTCTACCGCTCTTCTTCCCCCGGGGCCAAGCCTTTCGTGGAAGTCGGCCAGACGGTGAAGGCGGGCGACACGCTGTGCATCATCGAAGCCATGAAGCTCATGAACGAGATCGAGTCGGACGTGGCCGGCGTGGTCAAGGCCATCCTGGTGGAAAACGGCCAGCCCGTGGAATACGGCGAACCCCTGTTTGTGATCGAGGTCGAGTGAGGGCGGGTCGTCAAAAGAGCCTCCGATCGAGCCGCGGTGAGCCATGTTTGAGAAGATCTTGATTGCGAACCGCGGCGACCACACGCCGCGCGGCGGCTTGTGGCTGTGGAGGCTAACGGGCGCGAAGCGCCCGTTAAGCGAGCGTCGGCGAGCGGCCGGAACTAGATCGCAGATCGAGCCGCGGTGAGCCATGTTTGAGAAGATCTTGATTGCGAACCGCGGCGAGATCGCCCTCCGCATCCAGCGCGCCTGCCGGGAGCTGGGCATCAGGACCGTGGTGGTGCACTCGGAGGTCGACGCGGAGGCGAAGTACGTGAAGCTCGCCGACGAATCCGTGTGCATCGGCCCGGCGCCTTCGGCCCAGAGCTATCTCAACATCCCCGCCATCATCAGCGCCGCCGAAGTGACGGACGCCGAGGCGATCCATCCGGGCTACGGGTTTCTCTCGGAAAACGCTGACTTCGCCGAGATGGTGGAAAAGAGCGGCTTCGTCTTCATCGGGCCGCGTCCCGAGACCATCCGCCTCATGGGCGACAAGGTGAGCGCCAAGAACGCCATGAAAAAGGCGGGGGTGCCCACAGTGCCCGGCTACGACGCCCCCCTTCCGGACAACCCGGCGGAGATCCATCGGATCGCCAAATCCATCGGCTACCCGGTGATCCTGAAGGCCGCCGGCGGTGGCGGCGGGCGCGGTATGCGGGTGGTGCACACGGAGGCGGCGCTGCTCAACGCCGTGGCCACGGTCCAGGCGGAGGCCCAGGCAGCCTTCGGCAACCCGGCAGTCTATATGGAGAAGTTCCTGGAAAACCCCCGCCACATCGAAATCCAGGTCCTCGCCGACGAATACCGCAACGTGGTCCACTTGGGCGACCGGGATTGCTCCATGCAGCGGCGGCACCAGAAGATCATCGAGGAAGCCCCCGCCCCGGGGCTGACTTCGCGCCAGCGGGAGAAAATTGCCGAGCGCTGCGTGGAGGCCTGCCGGCGCATCGGTTACCGGAGCGCGGGCACCCTGGAATTCCTCTACGAAGACGGGCAGTTCTACTTCATCGAGATGAACACCCGGGTCCAGGTGGAGCATCCGGTGACCGAGATGATCACCGGGGTGGACATCGTCAAGCAGCAGATCTTGATCGCGGCGGGCGAGCGCCTCAAGTTCCGCCAGCGGGATATCGTCTTCCGTGGTCACGCCCTCGAGTGCCGCATCAACGCCGAGGATCCCTTCACCTTCAGCCCCAGCCCGGGCCGCATCACCTCCTATCACCCGCCGGGAGGTCCGGGCGTGCGGGTGGATTCCCATGTCTACCAGGGCTACTTCGTCCCCCCCCACTACGATTCCCTGATCGGCAAGGTCATCACCTTCGGCGACACCCGCGAACAGGCCATCGCCCGCATGCGCTCGGCCCTCTCGGAAATGGTGGTGGAGGGCATCAAGACCAATATCCCCCTGCACCAGCAACTCCTCATGGATACCGCTTTCCTGCAGGGCGGGGTGAGCATTCACTATCTCGAGCAGAAGCTGGCGGGCGCCGACAAGAAAAAGACCGCATGACGGGCTGGCTGGCCCTTTCCCTGTCGGTGGAGGCGGCCCGGGCCGAGGCCCTCTCTGACGCCCTCCAGGCCCTGGGAGCGATCTCGGTGGAGCTGGGCGATGCCGCGCCCCAAGCAGCCGCCCTGGACGACACGCCGGAGGAGCCCTTTCCCCTCTGGGCTCGTTGCCGGGTGACCGCCCTCTTCCCAGAAAGGATCGACGGGCAGGCGATCGCGGAAGAAGCGGCCCGGCTCGCCGGCCTGGCGGCGGTCCCCCCCGTGGAGGTGACTCCGGTCTCAGAGCGGGACTGGGTGCGGGAGACCCAGTCCCAGTTCGGCCCCTTCCAGGCGAGCCCCAGGCTTTGGGTGGTGCCGAGTTGGGCGGCGCCCCCTCCCGAAGCCCTCATCCCGCTGCGCCTGGATCCCGGGGTCGCCTTCGGCACTGGAAGCCACGCCACCACGCGCCTGTGCCTGGGCTGGCTTGACGCCACCGTCCGCGGTGGCGAACATGTGCTCGATTACGGCTGCGGCTCTGGAATTCTCGCCATTGCCGCGATGAAGCTGGGTGCTGCCCGGGCCGTGGGGGTGGACATCGATCCGCTCGCCCTGGCGGCGAGCCGGGAGAACGCTCGGCTGAACCGGGTGCCCGCCGAATTCCATGATCCCGCCCAGCTTCCTGCCGACTTCCGCGCCGACCTCGTGGTGGCCAACATCCTGGCGAAGCCCTTGAGGTTACTCGCCCCCGTGCTCACCCAGGCCCTCAAGCCCGGTGGACGCCTTGCCCTGGCGGGCATTCTGGGGGGACAGGCCGAGGCGGTGGCGGAGGCCTATCGGCCGGCCTTGGCCTTGACCGTGGTGGCGGCGGAGGAGAACTGGGTGCTGCTCGCAGGGGAGAAAAGCCTCCGATGACCATGGCGACCCGCTGCCCCGGGTGCGGCACCCTTTTCCGGATCACAGCAGAGCAGCTCCAGGCGCGAGAGGGCCGCGTTCGCTGCGGCCGTTGCCGGCAAGTCTTCAACGCCCTCGATACCCTCACCAGCCTGCCCGATCCCGCCTACGTCGAAGAGGAACGGCCCGCACCAGAGCCCGCCAGGGTGCCGTTCGCGGAAGAGGGGCCAAAGGAAACGCCCCCCGCCAGCGCTGAGGTTTCCACGGACGCGGGAGGCGAAGGGGTCGCGGCGGAGACCGGTGGGTGGCTGGAAGAGCCGCCGGCGGCGCCCCGCCGAACCCTCGCCTGGGCCGCCGGCGCAGGGGCGTTGTCCCTCCTCCTGGCGGTCCAGCTCGTGTACTTGTTCCGCACCGAGCTGGCGGCCCTCTATCCTGCCGCGCGCCCGCCTCTGGAGTGGGCCTGCGCGTTTCTGGGCTGCCAGGTTCCTCTCCCGCAAAAGGCCCAATTCATCCACATCGAGGCCTCCGATTTGCAGGCGGATCCGGCGCGGCCCGAGCGCCTGACCCTGACGCTCGCCCTGCGCAACCGGGCGCCGTTCCGCCAAGCCTATCCTGCCATTGAACTCACCCTCACCGACGGGGAGGGACGGCCCCTGGCGCGGCGGGTGCTGCTGCCCCGGGACTACCTGATGGAACGGGGCGTCGAGGCCCAGGGTCTCGGGCCGAATACGGTGACCGACCTCCGGCTCTCCCTGGAAACGGGGGATCTGCGTCCCAACGGCTATCGCCTGTACACGTTCTACCCATGACGACGCTCAAGGCGACTCCCCTCACTCATTTCCATCGCCGGCTGGGTGCCCGGCTGGTGGACTTCAGCGGCTGGGAGATGCCCCTCCATTACGGCTCCCAGATGGACGAGCACCACCGGGTGCGCCGGGACGCCGGGGTGTTCGATGTCTCCCACATGCTGGCGATCGACCTGGAAGGCACCGGCGCCGAGGATCTCCTCGCCCGGCTGCTTTCCCAGGACGTAGGCCGGCTCGCCCGCCCCGGCGCGGCCCGCTACGCCCTGATGCTCACCGAAGCCGGGGGCATCGTGGACGACGTGATCGCCTACCGGCGGGGCCCCGTCGCCTTTCGGGTGGTGGTGAACGCTGGCCCGGCGGAGAAGGATCTTGCCTGGATCCAGCGCCATGGGGCGGGCCTGCCGGTGGCCGTCGTGCCCCGCAGGGATCTGGCCATCCTGGCCGTGCAGGGGCCGAATGCCCGGCAGCGAATCGCGGCCGCGCTGCCCGGGCTCGGCGCCGTCTTGCAGGGGCTCGCCCGGTTTCAGGCGGCAGAGGCGGACGGCGTGTTCATCGCTCGCACGGGCTACACCGGCGAGGACGGCTGCGAGTTGATGCTGCCCGCCGAGCGCGCGGAGAGCGCTTGGCAGGCGCTGCTCGATGCGGGCGTCGCCCCCTGCGGATTGGGCGCTCGAGACACCCTGCGGCTGGAAGCCGGGCTCAACCTGTACGGCCAAGACATGGACGAAGGCGTGACGCCCTTCGAGTGCGGGCTGGGCTGGGCGGTGGACCTGGGCGGGACGCGGGACTTCGTGGGGCGCGCCGCCCTGGCGGGCGCACGCCCCCGCTGGCAGCGGTTGGGGCTGGTGCTCGAGGAAAAAGGCGTCCTGCGCCACGGCCAGCGGGTGGAGACGGCTGCAGGCGAGGGCCTGGTCACCAGCGGCGGTTTCGCGCCGACGCTCGGTCGCTCCATCGCGCTGGCACGCCTGCCCATGGGCGTCGCGCCCGGCGCGTCCGTGAGCGTTGCGATTCGCGATAAAATGGCGCGAGCCAAGTGCGTGCAACCACCCTTCGTGCGCAAAGGCAAGCCGTGCATCCCGTGATGATCGCGCGGCGATTGCGCCAGAAACGCAAGGAATAAGGAACAAACGATGACCGTACCCGACCATCTGCGCTACACCAAGACCCACGAATGGGCGCGCCTGGACGATGACGGCCTGGTCGCTGTGGGTATCACCCATCACGCCCAGGAGCAGCTCGGTGACATGGTGTACGTGGAATTGCCCGAGGTGGGAAAAGCGTTCAAGGCCGGCACCGAATGCGCGGTAGTGGAGTCGGTGAAAGCGGCCGCCGACGTCTATGCCCCCGTGGGCGGCACCGTGGTGGCGGTGAACGAGCTGCTCGAGGCGCACCCCGAGCAGTTGAACGAGGATCCCTATGGGTCCTGGATCTTCAAGCTCAAGCCCGATGACGCCGAAGCCCTGGGGCGCTTGCTGAGTGCCGCCCAGTACCAATCCATGGTGGAAGCCGACGAGGGCTGACCCGGTGAAGGAAGGCAACCTGGGCGCGTTGCTGGCAGGGCCGCGCGATTCCAGCTCTACGCGTTAGGTTTGACGATGCCGTTCATTCCCCATACTGCGCGGGACGTGGCCGAGATGCTCGATGCCATCGGCATCGAGACCCTGGACGAGCTGTTCGACGAAATCCCCGCCCACCTCAAGCTCGGCGCCTTCGCGGGGCTTCCACCCGCCCTCGGGGAAGCCCAGGTCACCCGGCTCATGCTGGAGCGCGCCGAAGCCGATGGCCGCTATCTCAACTTTTGCGGCGCCGGTGCTTACGAGCATTTCGTGCCCGCCGCCGTGTGGCAGCTTATCACCCGCGGGGAAATCTACTCGGCCTACACGCCGTACCAGGCGGAGGCGAGCCAGGGGACGCTGCAGCTCATGTACGAGTACCAGTCCATGATCTGCGCGCTGACCGCCATGGAAGTGGCCAACGCCGGCCTCTATGACGGCGCTTCCGCCTTGGGGGAAGCGGTGCTAATGGCGGTGCGCTGTCACGGCGGCGGAGCAGGGACTGGGCGCCGGGTGCTGCTTCCCCGCGCCGTGCACCCTGCGTACCGGGCGGTCGCCCGCACCCTCACCCGGCCCCAAGGTATCGAGCTCGTCGAGGTGCCGTTCGATGCGCGCAGCGGCCGCACTGACCTGCAAGCGCTCGAGGCCATCGACACCGCGGACTGCGCTGCATTGGTGGTTCCGCAGCCCAACTATTTCGGCGTGCTGGAAGATGCCGATGCCCTGTGCCGCTTCGCCCAAGCCCGCGGCCTGCTCGTCATCGCCCTCGTGAACCCGATCGCCCTGGCGCTCTTGAAGCCGCCAGGGGAGTGGGAGGGAGGCGGCGCCGACATCGCTGTGGGGGATGGGCAACCTCTAGGTCTGCCGCTTTCCGGCGGAGGGCCCTACTTCGGTTTCATGACCTGCCGCCAGGCCCTGGTGCGGCAACTCCCCGGGCGGCTCGCCGGCGCCACCGTAGACCGGGACGGGCGCCGCGGCTTCACCCTCACCTTGCAGGCGCGGGAACAACATATCCGCCGCGCCAAGGCCACTTCCAACATCTGCACCAACCAAGGCCTGGCGGTGGCGGCGGCCACCGTGTACATGGCGCTCCTGGGGCCGGAGGGGTTGCGCCGCGTGGCCGCCCGCTGCCACGCCAACGCGCGCGAGCTCGAGCGCCTGCTCGCCGCTGTGCCGGGCGTGGAGCGGCTATTCGACGGGCCCGTGTTCCACGAGCTGGCGCTGCGCCTGCCAGCACCGGCCGGTGACGTGCTGCGGGCGCTGGAGGCCCAGGGTATCCTGGGCGGCGTAGAACTTGCCCCTGACTACCCTGAGCTCGGGAACGGTCTGCTCGTGTGCGCGACCGAAACCAAGGGCGAAGAGGATTTGGAGCGGCTTGCCGGGAACCTGGAGCGCATTCTGGGCAAGCGCATCAAGCCACCCCCTTGCGCAATCAAAACCTAATTCCCAAGGAGAACGCCATGGTCACTTTTGCAGGCAATCCCATTACCCTCAACGGCCAGTTTCCCGCGGTCGGCACCAAGGCGCCCGGTTTCACCCTGGTGGGCAAGGAATTGAAAGACGTGTCGCTCAAGGACTTCGCCGGCAAGCGCAAGGTGCTGTCCATCGTGCCGAGCCTGGACACGCCCACCTGCGCCAAATCCACCCGCGTCTTCAACGAAAAGGCTTCCAGCCTGCCCAACACCGTAGTGCTGGTGATCTCGGCGGACCTGCCGTTCGCCCAGGCGCGCTTCTGCGGCGCAGAGGGCTTGAACAACGTCATTACGCTCTCCACGCTGCGCGGGGCCGAGTTCAAGAGGAATTACGGCGTAGAAATCGCGAGCGGACCTCTGGCGGGTCTATGCGCCCGGGCGGTGTTGGTGCTGGACGAAAACGACGTGGTGAAGCACGCCGAGCTCGTGTCCGAGATCAAGAACGAGCCCGACTACGAGGCGGCCCTGGCGGCGTTGAAGTGAGCGTTTTAACGTGAACGCATGCTGATTTTCGAGCTGTCGCAGCCCGGTCGCCTGAACACGGCGTTGGCCCCCGAGTGGGTAAAGCCGGAGGACATTCCCGCCCCGCTGCGCCGCTGCTCCGCCATCGCCCTGCCCGAGGTATCGGAGCTGGACGTGGTGCGGCATTACACGCGGCTAGCGCAACGGAATTTCTCCATCGACACCCATTTCTATCCGCTGGGCTCTTGCACTATGAAGTACAACCCGCGGGCGGCCAACCTGCTGGCTATGCTGCCGCCGTTTCTGGCCCGCCACCCGCGGGCACCGGAGCGCACATGGCAGGGTTTCCTGCGCTGCCTGTACGAGCTGCAGGAGATCCTCAAGGCGGTGACCGGCATGGCCGGCGTGAGCCTGGCGCCGATGGCAGGGGCCCAGGGCGAGTTTGCCGGTGTCGCGATGATCCGCGCCTACCACGAGGCCCGGGGCGATGCAGAGCGCACCGAGATCATCGTTCCCGATGCGGCCCACGGCACCAACCCGGCCACCGCCAGCATGTGCGGCTACACGGTGCGGGAAGTACCCACCACTCGCGAAGGAGACGTGGATCTGGAGGCCCTCGCCGCCGCGGTGGGACCGAAGACGGCAGGACTCATGCTCACCAACCCCTCGACCCTCGGTGTGTTCGAGCGCCGCATCCTGGACATTCAGCGCCTGGTGCACGAGGCCGGAGGGCTCCTGTACTACGATGGGGCCAACCTGAACGCCATCCTGGGCCGCGTGCGCCCTGGCGACATGGGCTTCGACGTGGTCCACGTGAACCTCCACAAGACTTTTGCGACGCCCCATGGCGGCGGTGGCCCGGGGGCGGGGCCGGTGGGGGTGAGCGAGAAGCTTTTGCCGTTTCTGCCCGTGCCCATCGTCACGGAGGAAGGCGGTGAGCTTCGGCTTTTGACCGAGCGCGACCGGCCCCAGACCATCGGGCGCCTGTCCGCCCACCTGGGCAACGCGGGCGTGCTTCTTCGCGCCTATGTGTATGCCCGCATGCTGGGCGCGGAAGGCATGCGCCGGGTGTCCGGGTTCGCCGCCCTCAACGCCAATTACCTCATGGTGCGGCTCAGGCAGGCGGGGTTCGAATTGGCGTACCCTACCCGGCGCGCGGGCCACGAGTTCGTGGTCACGCTCAAGCGCTTGAAGCAGGAGACCGGGGTGAGCGCCATGGATTTCGCCAAGCGGCTCCTGGACTACGGCTTCCACGCGCCCACTACCTATTTCCCCTTACTTGTCTCCGAATGCCTCCTCATCGAGCCCACGGAGACCGAGTCCAAGCAGACCTTGGATGCGTTCGTGGAGGCGATGGTCCAGGTGGCGCGGGAAGCGCGGGAGGACCCCGAGCGGGTCAAGACCGCGCCCCACACCCTTCCCGTCAAACGGCTCGACGAAACCCGCGCCGCGCGGGTGCTCGACCTGCGCTGGAAATGACTCCGCCTGAGCATCCGCGCAAAGGGGGGGCAGGAGTCCGGCATGTATGGGACGCCCTGTTCCACTCCCTGGACGGGCTGAAAGCCGCCTACCGCTGGGAAGGGGCCTTCCGCCTGGAAGTGTGGATCGCCGCAGGGCTGATCCCCCTGGCCCTGTTTCTGCCCGCCTCGGGCACGGGCAAGGGACTCATGGTGGGAAGCGTGGTCCTGGTGCTCATCGTGGAGCTGCTCAACTCCTCGGTAGAGGCGGCGGTGGACCGGGTGTCGCTGGAGGACCATCCCCTCGCCAAGCGGGCCAAGGACTTCGGCAGCGCGGCGGTGTTCGTGAGCGCAGTGAACGTCCCCCTGGTTTGGGGGCTGGTGCTGTTCGGCTGAAGCGTGCCCTCCATGGCAGCGAGCAACGCGGCGACCTCGTCGACAGTCAAGACAACCGGAAGGCGCTCCGGCCGCTTCGCCCGCACCACGCCGTCCAGCCAGGCCAGTTTTAGACCCAGCATCTCGCGATAGAGAAAGGGGATCGCCGACAAAGGCCGGTTCTGCGTGGAGGCCGACCCTCTGCGCTGGACCGCCAGGTGATTGAGGAATGCCGTCACTTCGGCTTCGCCCAACGCTGAAGGGTGCCGCTTACCGTGGAAGAGGATGAAACGCTTGCACCAGTGGACATAGGCCTCTTCCGTCCGACGGCTGTAATGGAGCCGCCGGATGGCCTCACGTAGCCTATCCAGGAGCCTGGGCCGCGCCGGCTCAGCTTGGGAATCCTTTGAAGGCCCCGACATTTTTGACCTTCACGCAGCCTATTTCCTTTTACGGCGGCAAATGATGCCGCTTGCCTATACTGTATTTATAGCCAGTACCCCAGGTTTTGTAAAGAAATCAAAGCTGCGGTTGCGAGCTGACACAGGGTGGTGCTGTAATAATCGACGGTTAGGAAGTTCAATTTAAGTTAGGCGTCTACCAAGGAAGGAGAGTGAGAAATGGAAAAGACGATAACCAAATCGTGGATTGATGAGGACGGCAAGCTCCACAAGACTGCGTTCCGCATCATCCCTGTACCGCCCGGAGTGGCATGGCAAGTCATGACCGACCATGCTGGCTATGCGGACGTTGCGGATAACCTAAGCAAAGTTGAGGTGGTGTCCGGACACGGGCTCGGAATGCGTCGTCGCTGCTACGACACAAAGGGCCGCGGGTGGAACGAGACCTGCACGTTATGGGATGAAGGACGAGCGTATGCCTTCACCGTTGATACGAACGCGCCCGACTATCCGTATCCCCTGACGGAACTCAAAGGGACATGGCGTGTCGAGCAGGTCGAACAGGGTTCTAAAATCAGCCTCGAGTTTGTCGCCCGCGCCAGATGGGGGCTTCTCGGGCGGTTGATGTTGCGCCTCCTTATTGGGCCTGCGGAACGGATCTGTCGTCGCTTGCTTGAGCGCTGGGAAGCCGTGATGTTGGCAAGGGCCTCGGCATGACAGACGCCGAACTACGCCTTGCAGCGGACGCGCCAAAAACGGCGTGCGGCTGAGGGCGGCGTTAGGCCGCTGACGATGGATCGCGGAGCTGATTGATGAGAGTACTGATTTCCGGCGGGACTGGAACCCTCGGCAGCGAGCTTGCTGCGGCAGCCATCCGTGGGGGCTACGCTGTGCGCATTGGCAGTCGGCGCAGCCGACCCGAGTTTACCTCCCGCGAGTCTGAGTGGGCGCAAATCCAGCTTGCCGACGGCAGTGGTCTGGGAGCGGCCCTAGAAGGGGTAGAGGCAGTTATCCACGCGGCGAGCGATCCCCGTAAGGCAAAGACCGTTGACGTGGAAGGAACCCGGCATCTGGTAGAGGCCTGCCGTGTCGCCGGGGTCAAGCACTTGGTCTATGTGTCAATCGTCGGTATCGACGAGATTCCGCTCGCGTACTATCGATGCAAACTGCAGGCGGAGCGGATCGTGGCTGAGAGTGGGGTGCCGTTCTCGGTATTGCGAGCAACCCAGTTCCACACCCTCATCGACGGGGTGTTGTCCACGGCAGCGCACGTTCCTTGGGTCATGCCGCTGCCGACCGACTTTCAGGTGCAAAGTGTTGCCCCTTCGGAGGTCGCCGCGCGACTCGTCCGCTGCTTGGAGGAGGGGCCGTCCGGGAGGCTGCCTGACTTCGGGGGGCCCGAGGTGATGACCCTTGGCCAGGCCGCTGAGCAGTGGCGCCACATCAAGAACCGAACAAAGCGGGTGCTCCACCTTCCAATCCCCGGAAAAGTGGCGGCCGGCTTTCGTGCCGGGAAGAATGTTGTTCGTTCGGGAGAACATGGCACGCAGCGGTGGGTGGAATGGCTGGAGCAGCGTGAAGCAGGGAGCGGCGCGGCGGCGTCCTAACCAGCGCGTGCAGCCGACTCGCCTTGGCTTCGCTCCGGCGAGCGGCTGACGCGCAAGTCGTTGGGCACCAGAACAACAACAGGTACTCTGGCTGATATGGAACTATCAACTGATCTCATCCTCGGCAAAGTCGTAGCTTTGGCTCACCCAGTGCTGCGGGGGGGGGGGACCCACTTGGATATTGGCTCCGGAACGGGCGTTCTGATTCGCTTAATCCGTGAAGCATACCCGAACGTCAAGACCTTTGCATGCGATTACACGGATTCTTTGATGAAAGTCGAGAATCAAAAGGTCGAAATCGCAAATCTCAACGAAGATGCCCTCCCCTATGCGTCGAGCACATTCGATCTCGTCACCTGCACGGAAGTCATTGAACATTTGGAGAACTACAGAAAACTTATTCGCGAGGTCTTTCGCGTAACGAAGCCGGGTGGGGCGGCGATTTTCACAACCCCAAATGTGCTGAATCTTCAATCTCGGTTGCGTTTCTTCTATTTTGGTTTCTGGAACCTGTTCGGTCCGCTGCCAGTTGGTAGGGCCGAGAGTTACTCCACGGTTGGTCACATCACCCCTGTTTCGTACTTTTACCTCGCGCACGCCCTTGCGGAAGCGGGCTTCGTGGTCCGTCGGTTGGAAATAGACAAGCCGCAACGCTCAGCCATTGCCAAGGTCTGGCTGTACTGGCCATTCATAGCGCTCTTTGGTTTTCTTGCCCGTCAGCGAGAGGTTCGGCGGTACCGGACCATTGATAAAACCAACATAGATATCGTTCGCCGCATCAACAGCCTACCGATGCTCCTTGGGCGAACGATCATTGTCATGGCAGTGCGCGAGTCTGGTGTCCAACAACAGGTTCCAGCCGACGTCCCTGCCTCCGCTTCGCTCCGGCAGGGCCGCGGCTGAACCTGAGCGTTGGGCATATCATCTGAGGGCTGGCGCGACGTTTGCCTATACGCGGCGCTATGGCAGTCTAGAGCGTCGCTACTAGGTTCTCTCGTCGCTTCGCTTCTGGCCGCAGCCCAAACGTAACGCTAGACTCTGACTTTTCGAGGCACCGGCGCATGGCAACCGACGCAATGATGTATCAGATCAAGGTGACGCTGAATGGCATTAGGCCGCCAGTTTGGCGGCGGCTCCTTGTGCCGAGTTTCCTCTCGTTGGCCGACTTACACGAGGTGCTGCAAGTCGCCATGGGCTGGACGGACTCGCACCTGCACCAGTTCATTGCAAGGGGCGTGCTTTACGGCCAGCCCGATCCTGAATTCGGGATAGAACGAATCAACGAAAAGCGCGTGCGCCTGGACGAGGTCTTAAGGACTGTCAAGGACGCAATGGTCTATGAGTACGATTTCGGTGACGGTTGGGAACACAAAATCGTTCTGGAAAAGGTGCTCGGAAACGCCGAGGAAGACGCCCGGTCCTCTTGCATCGCCGGCGCCAGGGCGTGCCCGCCGGAGGACTGCGGCGGCGTCTGGGGTTATGCGGACTTATTGAAGGTCATTGCAGATCCCTCCAATCCCGAGCATGAAGAAATGCTCGAGTGGCTCGGCGCTGGGTTCGATCCGGAACGCTTCGACATCGCTGCCGTAAACAACGTGCTGGCGAAAATGAAACGTCGGAGCACAAAAACACGCTCAAGAGCGACGGGCCGCAAGCGGCCCGCGCCTTAACGAGGACATTGTCCATGAAATTCACGATCGAGCACGAAGGGAAAGAAGACGGCCGCTGATTCGCGGAAGTCTCTGAGTCTGGTTCACACAAGACTCGCCGACGCCGCTTTCCCGGTCTGGATCCCAGGCTGCCGGGCTTGTCTAATAAAACGGCTGATTGAGCGCAGTTTCCTGCCGTCACGGGGCTGTGTATGGGGATCGCCTCGACTTCCTGGGAGACAGACCCCCGTTTCCTGCTGAGGGACTTCGAGCCCGCCTACCTGGCGACTTACCGCAACGGCGGCTTAGAGGCACGGGTCAGGGCGGCCCTGGCGGAGCTCGCCGACTGCTGCGCCTGTCCCCGCAATTGCCACGTCAACCGCCTGGAAAACCACAGGCGGGTGTGCCACACCGGGCGCTACGCCATCGTCTCCAGCGCCTTCGCCCACTTCGGCGAGGAGGATTGCCTGCGCGGCTGGAACGGCTCGGGCACCGTCTTCTTCGGGCTGTGCAACCTGCGCTGCGTGTTCTGCCAGAACTGGGACATCTCCCAGAAGCCTGCCGGCCGCGAATGCACGGCGGAGGAGATCGCCGACCTCGCCCTGGCGCTGCAGGCCCAGGGCTGCCACAACATCAACTTCGTCACCCCCGAGCACGTGGTGCCCCAGGTGATCGAGGCGATCGCCGCGGCGGTGCCCAAAGGGTTGCATCTGCCCATCGTCTACAACACCAGCGCCTACGATGCCGTGGGGTCGCTCAAGCTGCTGGACGGGCTGGTGGACATCTACATGCCCGATTTCAAGTTCTGGACGCGGGAGAGCGCCCGCCGCTTTGCCAAGGCCAAGGACTATCCGGAGCGGGCGCGGGAAGCGATCCTGGAAATGCACCGGCAGGTGGGACCCCTCAAGTTCGGCCCCGACGGCCTCGCCAAGCGGGGCGTGTTGGTGCGCCACCTGGTGATGCCGGGCCTGGTGGAGGAGGCCGCAGCCATCTTCGAGTGGCTGGCGCAAGAAGTGTCCCCCGACACCTATGTCAACATCATGGGCCAGTACCGTCCCGAGTACCAGGTGGGCTCGATCGCCGACGACGGGCGCCGGCTGTACGGTGAGATCGACCGGCGGCCGCTTCCCACCGAAATGGAAGCCGCCTACGCGGCGGCGCGGCGCGCGGGCCTGTGGCGCTTCGACGAGCGCCGCTCGCGGCTGCGCCGTTTGCTAGCCTGACCGGACTCCCGCGTTTTTCGGCAGCGGCAGTCTTGCTCGCCGGGCAAAGGCTAACGACGAGGGCCGATCTGTTTCTACAGGTCTGGGCCGGACCTGTGCCTGGACCGCACCCCAACTGCTTTGGTAAGTTTGCTCCGGCGGGCGCGGGGAACGGCGTTTCCGTGCTTTCCTGCCTTGGGCCTCGCGCGCCGAGGCTCAGCGGAAGCGTGGTGCGGCAGCAAGATGAGCGCGTGTAAAGATCAGGTTCGCAGGTTCTACGAGGTGCTTTGGAACGCGCATGACAAGGGCGCGATTCCGTCTGTGCTTCACGAGAACTTCACGTTTCGTGGTTCGCTCGGTCAAGAGAAACGCGGACATGAAGGCTTCGCCGAGTACCTGGATAGGGTTCATAGCGCCTTCGGCGATTACCGCTGCGTGATTGAAGAACTCGTCGCGGAGGGGGATAAAACGTTTGCCAAGATGCCGTTCACCGGCATTCATCGAGCCGAGCTGATGGGGTACCCTCCGACTCAAAAACGGGTGAGCTGGGCAGGATGTGCGTTGTTTACCTTCGAAGGAGAGAAGATTTCGGATGTTTGGGTGCTCGGCGACTTGAAGGGCTTGGAAGAGCAACTGAAACAGAATTGAAAACAGAGGACGACGTCCCACAGCGCTCGATCAGACGCCATTCATCACCGCGAAACCGGGGCGTTGCAGCCATACCAGAGGTTGCGATCAAAAGGATTGTGGCATCGACGGGCAAGTACGGGCCGATCATCAGGACGAAAGCCGAAAGCGCCACGTGAGCACGAACTTCTCCGAGCTGCCGAAGGATCTACCCCGTCCCGTGGACGATGGGGCAGCGTCCCACCTGCAGGGCATGCGCCTGCCGAGTCTGACCCTCCCGGCGACCGACGGCACCGAGGTCAACCTGGCGGCGATTCCCGGCCGCTTCGTGCTCTACGTCTACCCGATGACGGGGCGGCCCGGCGTGCCGCTGCCCGAGGGCTGGGACGCCATCCCCGGCGCCCGCGGCTGCACGCCCCAATCGTGCGGCTTCCGGGATCACTACGCGGAGCTGCAATCCCTGAATACCGACGTTTTCGGGCTGAGCGCCCAGACCACCGAAGACCAGCGGGAAGCGCGGGAGCGCTTGCACCTTCCTTTCCAGCTCTTGAGCGATGGCGCGCTGCAGTTGAAGCGGCGGCTAGGGCTGCCGACCTTTACGGTCGAGGGGATGGAGCTGTACAAGCGGCTCACGCTGATCGTGGAGAACGGGCGAATCGTGAAGGTTTTCTATCCCGTGTTTCCCCCCGACCGGAACGCGGAGGAGGTCATCGCCTGGCTGCGAAATGAAACCCGGGACGGCGCGCCGTAGGCGGACTGCCCATAAGCTTTGGCGCGGGCAGCCGAGAGCGATCACCCAGTACTTTATGCTGAGTCGTGGGGATAAAGCATGAGCAAAGTCGCGAAGCGAAACGCCCCGAACAGCGCAGCTCACTGGTGAGCTCAAGCGCACCGTCGCTACGCCTTACGGGCCCTTTCCCGAAACGCCCGGAGCTAACCCCCGGCATTTCCCCAGGAATCCCGAAGGGTGACGGTGCGGTTGAACACCGGCCGTCCGGGCGCGTGGTCCCGCAGGTCGGCGACGAAGTAGCCGTGTCGCTCGAACTGGAACCGCTCCTCGGGCTGGGCGGCGGCAGCGAGGGGCTCCACCCAGGCGCGGATCACCTGCTTGGAGTGGGGGTTCAGGTCTTCCCGGTAGTCCCGACCTCCTGCGCCGGGGTGGGGAACCGAGAACAGCCGGTCGTAGAGGCGCACTTCCGCCGCCACGGCGTGCCGAGCCGACAACCAATGGATGTTGCCCTTGACCTTGCGGCTCTCCGCCCCCGGGGTGCCGCTCTTGGTTTGGGGGTCGTAGGTGCAATGCACCTCCAGCACGCGCCCCTGGGCGTCTTTCTTCACCTCCACGCATTTCACCAGATAGGCGTAGCGCAGCCGCACTTCCGCCCCCGGGGAAAGCCGGAAGTAGCCCTTGGGCGGATCCTCCATGAAGTCGTCCCGCTCGATCCATAGCTCCCGGGAGAAGGGCAGTTCCCGCGCCCCCAGCTCGGGCTTCTGCGGGTGGTTGGGCGCGCGGCAGGTCTCCTCCCGGTCTTCGGGGTAGTTCACGATCACCAGCTTCAGGGGATCAAGCACTGCGATGCGCCGCGGCGCCCGCTCGTTCAGGTCTTCCCGGATGCAGTCCTCCAGCACGGTCATGTCGATCCACGACTCCTGCTTGGAGACGCCGATGCGCTCCACGAAGAGGCGAATCCCCTCGGGGGTGAAACCCCGGCGGCGGCAGCCCACCAGGGTGGGCATGCGCGGGTCATCCCAGCCGTCCACGTGGCCGCCTTCCACCAGCTCGATCAGCTTGCGCTTGGAGAGTACCGTGTAGAGGAGATTGAGGCGGGAGAACTCGTACTGCCGCGAGTGCCAGGGCAGCACCTCCGCCAGCTCGTCCAGGATCCAGTCGTAGAGGGCCCGGTGATCCTCGAACTCCATGGTGCAGATGGAATGGGTGATTCGCTCCAGGGCGTCCGAGATGCAATGGGCATAGTCGTACAGGGGGTAGATGCACCACCTGTCTCCCGTGCGGTGATGGGGCACGTGGCGGATGCGATAGATTACAGGGTCGCGCAGGTTGATGTTGGGCGAAGCCATGTCGATCTTGAGCCGCAGCACGTGGGCGCCGTCGGGGAATTCCCCGGCGCGCATGCGCCGGAAGAGCTCCAGGTTCTCTTCCACCGTGCGGTCGCGGTAGGGGCTGTTCTTGCCCGGCTCGGTGAGGGTGCCCCGGTAGTCGCGGATCTCCTCGGCCGAGAGGCTGTCCACGTAGGCCTTGCCCTTGCGGATCAGGTATTCCGCAAACTCGTAGAGCTTGTCGAAGTAATCCGAGGCGTAGTACAGGTGCTCCCCCCAGTCGAAGCCCATCCAGCGCACCGATTCCAGGATGGAGTCCACGTACTCCTGTTCCTCCTTCTCCGGATTGGTGTCGTCGAAGCGCATGTGGCACTCGCCGCCGTAATCCCGGGCCAGGCCGAAGTTGATGCAGATGGACTTGGCGTGACCGATGTGGAGGTAGCCGTTGGGCTCCGGGGGGAAACGGGTCGCGACACGGCCGCCCCACTTGTTGGTGCGCAGGTCCTCCTCGATGATCTGGCGCAGGAAGTTGGTGACGTGGGCCGCGGGAGCCTTGGGGGCGGGTTTGGGAGTTGACATAGACGAGCTCACGAACCGGTGTTTTGCAAAAGGTAAAGTTTACCCGAGGCGTTCCGGGAGGCGGAGCCTGGGACGGATGGGGGTTAGGGGAACCCCAGTGAGCTCGCGCAAGCCGCGCCGGAGATCAGAACGGTGCCGCGGGACCCTTCCACCGGGCGGCCAGTCCCCGGGGGAAGGGCGGCCAAAGCGCCTCCCCCCGGCGGCCCCCGGCCCTCTTCCCGGTAGGCGGGTGCGGGACGCTGGCGCCGCCGGTTCTTGCCCGCCCACCGAGCCCCACGGACCCCCGCAAAACGGTCTCGAGGGCCGCGAAGCCCGGAAGAACGGGCGCCTACGGGCAAAAACCCCTTGCGCAGAGCGTAAAGCTTAGGCATTCTCTCGTCGCCTAGCTATCGCCTTGAGCCAGGCACCGGCATAGAGGGGAAAAGGCGACCGCACGAATCGATTGGAGGGAAGACTATGGCGACCAAGAAAACCGCGAAGAAGCCGGCGGCCAAGAAGCCGGCGACCAAGAAACCGGCCGCGAAGAAACCCGCGGCCAAGAAGCCGGTGGCGAAGAAGCCGGCGGCCAAGAAGCCAGCGGCTAAGAAGCAGCCCGCGGCGAAAAAGCCAGTCAAGAAGGCGGCCAAGCCGGCGGCCAAGCGTACGCCCAACCCTGCCTTCATGAAGCCGATGACCCCCGACGCCACCCTGGCGGCCGTGGTGGGCTCGAGCCCCATGCCACGGACCGAGGTTACCAAGAAGGTCTGGGACTACATCAGGAAAAACAAGCTCCAGGACACCGTAAACAAGCGCATGATCAACGCCGACGACAAGCTCAAGGCCGTCTTCGGCGGCAAGAGCCAGGTGTCCATGTTCGAGATGACCAAGCTGGTCAACAAGCACCTGAGCTGACCCCTCCCGCCCCGCCCGCGCCCTGGGACAAGTCTGCGGCGGGCGGGGCTCGTTTCCCTCCTGCGCCGGCCCCCATGTCTCCTGCGCCGGGCCCGCTGCACCGACTTTCGCCTCGATCCCTGTCCCGCTGGCTCGCGGGGTTTGCCGGAGCCCTGGCTTGGGCCGCCACCGGCGCTTGGGGGGCTTGCGCCACCGAGGCAGAAGCCGACGCCCTGGCGGTGGCTTGGCACGCCCGGGCCCCCCTAAGAGGCCTCAACCCCGCCATGACCTTGGAGGAGGCCCTCTGCACCCAGGCCAAGCTGGTGGCACGGCTTGAGTCCCGGCTCGGACCCCGGGTGGGCTACAAGGTAGGGCTTGCCCATCCCGCCTTGCAGCGGCGCTTCGGCGCTTCCGCCCCGGTGCGGGGGGTGTTGCTGGAAAGCATGTTGCTGACCGATGGGGCCACGGTGTCGGCCGCCTATGGGGCCCGGCCGGTGGTGGAGGCGGACCTGCTGGTGCGAGTCGGAAGCACCGCCATCCAGGCGGCGGCCACGCCGGGGGAAGCTCTGGCCGCCCTGGAGGAGGTGATCCCCTTCATTGAGCTGGCGGACCTGGCCCTGCCGGAAGAGGCGCCGGTCAACGCCGCCCTGATCACCGCGGTCAACGTGGGTGCGCGCCTCGGGGTGCTGGGCCCGCCGCTTCCGGCGGCGCGGCTCGATCCGGCGGCCCTCGAGACCATGGAGGTGGTGATGGAGGACGGGGCCGGCCGCGTCCTCGCCCGCTCGCCCGGGTCGGCCGTGCTGGGCCATCCCCTGAACGCCCTGGTCTGGCTCGCCCGGGACCTCCAGCGCCGGGGCGAGCGGCTCGAGCCGGGGGACCTGGTGAGCCTGGGCGCCTTCAGCGCGCCCCTGGCACCCGAGCCCGGCGTCTCGATCCGGGTCCGGTATCGGGGGCTGCCCGGGGACCCGCAGGTGGCCGTGACGTTTCGCTGATGGACCCGGTTCGCCTCGACGCAACTCATGCAATATGCATAACAGCGGCTTTCTCTAGGACGCTGTTTGCTAACCCCGGGCCTCGTCGGCGCCGCGGGCGCCTCGCCCGCGGCGCCGCCCTCGCTCCTGTATAATCGATAGACCATGCGCACGCTGATCTGCGGCTCCATCGCCTACGACACGATCA